>Ga0209828_1001178_pt1 | contig 24181 bp, 18 predicted proteins | sample MaitaG_FD_187429 | JGI IMG/M metagenome (GOLD analysis project Ga0209828, IMG submission 187429) | Marine algal microbial communities from Maine, USA - Maine_Asex2 metaG (SPAdes) (version 2) | ecosystem: Host-associated > Algae > Red algae > Unclassified | place: Maine, USA | collected 2015-01-05
CCGAAAAAGATTTAACCCGATACATCAATCAGTTGTTAATCTTATCAAGATTGCGTAACTTTGAAACGGAGACAGAAATAATTTTAGATAATATGCCGGTAACATACAATATAGAAAAAGATGGTTTATACCTTAAAGGTATTGAAAAAGGATTAATCAAAACCATATTGTTTTGCGATAAAATTGGAATGTCACCTAATGAAATTGCCAACGAATTTGAAATTGATATCGCCAAAGTTTTACAAGTACTTAATGAACATAAAACCGTAGATTGAAAGATTTTTTAAATGATTTCTTTTAGGAAATTACAGTTTAGTTTGGAGTGAGAGGGCGATGGAACAGTAAAATAGTTTTTTGAAGAAACTGCCTGTGTTCAATAAACAACTTTTTCTTTTGTAGAATTTTTTTTATGATAAAACAACTTTTTTTTACCTTATTATTTTCATTTTATTTTTCAAACTTAGATGCGCAATATTTTAATAGTATTTATAATTATATGGAGGCTCCTGAATTTGAGCAAGACATTCATTTACTGTGCCGCGTGAAATGAATGCTAATTTTAGTGTTGAAATTGGTGCCAGTATTAAATTATCTAAATTTTTGTGTAATATCTTATAATCAAATTGGTATAATTTGGCTTTGCAAAAGGTTCCATGAAAAACTGAAGCCAGAAAAATAGCCCCGATTGGAGTGGTTATGCTGCCTGAAGCGGGGATTTGAAGCCTGGCTGCAGCATTTGAACGGAAAGCGGGGAGCCCGTTTCTAAATTAATTGATCGTTTCGCTTCTAAAAAAACCTATTTATTTAAATGTCTGATTAATAAGACTATTTCATTCATTCAACCAACTCTTAAAATTGCTTACTCTGTCGCGAGCAACAACCACATTTTCTTTAGGTTTGTGTTTTATTTGTAAAATAAGCCGACTGTTAAAGTAGGCTGAAATTTTATCAATGCCATCTAAATGAATAATAAATTTTCTATTGATTCTGAAAAAACTGTTTGGGTTAAGTAGCAGTTCTAATTCTTCTAATTTATCATCAATAATATAACTTTTGTTTTGCCAGGTAACTAAGTAAGTAAAACCGGCATCCGACATAAAGTAGGCAGCATCTTTAATATTGCAGTACGTATAATTATCACCTAACTTTATTAAAAAGCGTTCTTTAAATTTTACGGCATCCTTTTGGTTGATGACGCTTAGCAAATCACTAATGGCTGAACCTTGATGGCTATTTAAAGTTTTAAACTTTTGCCATGCCTTTGCTAAACTGGTTTGCTCTATTGGTTTTAAAAGATAGTCAATGCTGTTTACTTTAAAAGCTTTAATCGCATATTCATCATAAGCAGTAGTAAAAATTACCGGAACTTCAATTTTAATTTTTTCAAATATGGAAAAACTCAAACCATCTGCCAACTGAATATCCATAAAAACCAAGTTGGGGTGCGGATAAGTTTTAAACCAAGTAACTGCATCTTCTACACTATCAATTACATCTATCACTTCTATGGAGTCTGTTAATTGAGCAATCTTCAATTTCAATCTTCTGGCAGCCGGTTTTTCATCTTCTATAATTAAAACCTTGTAATTCATAGCACCACAATTAAAGGAATGCTTACTGAAAATTGCTGGTCTGTTACCATTACGTCAATTTCTTTTTGACTAATCATTTGGTATCGTTGGTTAATATTATCCAAACCAATGCCGGTTGATGGCATCATCTGTTCTTTCTTCTGCAAATTATTGCTTTCAATGAGGTTACTGTTTTTGCCTTTTTCAATATTAATAAAAAAGGTTTTTTGTTTGATATGATATTGTGCTTCATCGCATTTTCAATTAGCAATTGTATGGAAAGCGGTACAATATGATGTTTATTTTCCAAGCCAGTTTCATTAATATTTACTTTTAAATTATCACCAAAGCGAATCTGTAACATAAACAAATAAGCTGCTATACAATCTAACTCTTCATTTAAAGAAATCAACTTTTTATCCTTTATTTCTAATATATAACGGTACACCTTCGCTAAAGATTCTACATATTTTACAGACTGGTCTGTATCTTCCGGAATAAGTGTGGCTAATGTATTCAAACTATTAAAAAAGAAATGTGGTTTAATCTGATTTTTCAAAATTTCTAACTGAGATTGAACATTCGCTTTTTCGAGCTGCTCTTTTTCGGCAATTGATTTTTTTAAAAGATTGAACAAATGTATAGTATTGTAAATAGCGCATACAAAGGCACAAATAACTAAAGATATATTGAAATTTTTTTGATAAAGTTCTGCAAGCGTTCTACCAAATAAATAGACATCTAACAAACCCACCACAAAAACCACAATAGAAATAACAAGTGTTATTCCAATTATCTGGGCAACTACATTTTGAATTACTTTTTCCGGAATGGGATAATAATTCCAAAATTTTTTGACTATAGAAGGACATATCAACCAAAGCAAACTACTATAAATAAAAGTCATTCCGAATGATTGAAAGAACAAAAGCGGTGTTACAAAAGGGTTTTTATTATGAACCATCATAGGAACAAAAATGCCAATTGCAATTGAACCCAATATGGCAACAGTCAACTCCTTTTTTAAAAAATCTTTCATCTATTCCCTTTACTAATTATCTACGCCTACAAATAAAACACGTTTTTTTTTGAAGGGAAACACCCGTTGTGTTTAAAAATGGGATTCCTGCCATTGCCTTCGCTTCAAATCTCCGCTGCAAAATGCCACTACCATTGCAATTCTATCTAAGTATTCTCCACATGAAATTCAATTATTTACACATTTATTTAAAATCAAAATTCAACATTCGTTAATCGATATTCTTTATTCATTAAAAACATCTACAACAAATATCGAATATCGAACACCGATTTTTGAATTATGAAGTTTTCGTACGACTAAACATCACTTAGCAACCAAACAACCCAATGCGCTTTAGCATCGTTGGCTTAGAAATCGGGGCTAAACTTCCAGCTGCTTATGGTTTTAATAACATTATGTTCAGCCAACAGGTTTTTCATTAAAAGGCTTCATTGCAATTGGCTACCCATGCTCGCAGTAATCTACTAAAATAATATCTGATAAAGAACATTCGGGAAAAAACCTCTTTGATAAGTTGTGGCAATACTATTGGTACTTGCTTTAAAATCTTGTACAAATATATTTTGAGACCCGATAAAATTTTGCATATCAACATAAAAGGTTTGACTGATTTTTTTAGCATTTTGCCGAAATCCAATTTTTAAATCAGGTCGAAAATAATCTTTATAATGTTCTTCAAAAACCTTGTTATCATCTCTTACCGTTTCTTTTGCCGTAATTGATTCTTCTAATAAAATGGGCGTGTATCTTCTGCCACCTGCGTAAGTAACTTTGGCATCAACAGTAATGGAAAACTTGTCGCTTAGTTTAAACTCTTTGCCTGCCAACCGGTTGGTTACGTAATTGGTATTAAACAAAGTATTTCTTCTCACCTCATCACTTCCGGTATAATTGCTTTCAAAAACAGAACCTGTTATTAAAAAGTAATAGTTGTTACTAAAGAATTTTTCAATGGTTAATTCCAAACCATAGTTTTCGCCAGTTCCCTCATTTACTAAATTTGAGCGAGTTGGAAATCCGAAATCTGCGCCAGTATTTAACATAGAAAAATGGGACGGTTCTTCATCAACCGGAACACTATACAAATATTGATAATAGGCTTCTATCTTTATACGCATATTTTCATTCAACTGCCTATCCCAACCTGTGGCGAGATGAATGCTTTTGGTAAAGTCCAGATTGTCGTTTGTGGTTTCTCCGGTTTCTTCATCTTCTATAAAATAAATTACAATAGGTTGTAACTGACTGTGCATACCCGCACCCAACGAAAAAGTATTTAAGTCATTCGCTTCCCATTGCAAGCCAAGGCGAGGTTCAAAGGCAAAGGTATTACTCAGGTTAAAATATTGCCCGTGCAAGCCCAGGTTTAATTTCAGTTTATCGTTAATTCTATTTTGATATTGAACAAAAACCTGACTTAAAGCAGCAGTACCACCAAAGTCCAATAGGGTTTTCCACTTATCATCTAAAAAAACACTATCCTGCACATTAATGTCAAATAGCTCTTGTTGTAAACCAAATGTCAACCTGTTTTTGGCGTTAAACTTTTTATTAAACTTCCAGTTAAAGTTATATTTAACCTGACTATTATCTTGAGCATTGAATGGTGTAATACTTCCATCTTCATTTATCATTTCAATGTCGCCAATTACTTGAGCAGCCGATACCGCAATGTTCAATTTTGAATAAGTGTTGTTGTTAAAGAAATACAAATGCGATAAACCGATTGTCCCGGTATTAGATTCGAACCTAGAGTTTTCATTGTCTTCATTAAACAAATTATCGCCACCATTGTCTTCCGCCAAAAATTCAATATAACTTAAACCACCAAGGCCCCACAACGAAAACCTGCCTGCTTTTTCTGTTGGAATATTAAATTTAAAAGTCAAATCTTGGTATTCCGGCACGGCAGCACCCGTGCCAAAATTAATACCCAAAGTTTGAAAAACGCCTAATGTAGAATAGCGATAGTTAGCCATAAAAGAAGCGTTTTTACCAATGCCCAAGGGACCTTCAGTTCCTAACTCGAAACCATTAAATCCTATTTGTCCTAAAAATTCAAATTGTTCGGTATTGCCAGTTCTCAGCTTCAAATCGAAAACAGAAGACAAAGCATTACCATATTCTGCCGGAAAGGCGCTGCTTAAAAAATCGCTGTTTTTCAAGTTATTGGCATTCAACATTCCCACCGGACCACCAGTAGTACCCAAAGCAGAAAAATGATTAGGCGATGGAATATCCACACCTTCTAAACGCCACAAAACCCCTGTCGGAGAATTGCCTCGTACAATAATATCGTTTCTATCATCAGAAGCTCCGGCAACCCCCGCATAGTTTTGCGCCATACGCGCAGGGTCTTGAATAGAGCCCGAAAAGCGGCTCATTTCTTCAATGGAAATAGTTCGTGCGCTCACACTCGCCATTTCATTAATGGCTTTGTCTTTCGCTTTTTCGGCAGTCACCACCACTTCGCCCAACTCGCTAACTTTTTCTTCCATCTCTATGTTTAACACCGCTTCTTTTGCCGAGTTAACCAAAATGTTTGCCAACACCACATCTTCATAACCAACGTAGCTGCACTTCAATGCTTGCCTCCCAATCGGTACTTTTTCTAATTTAAAGTTGCCATCTATATCAGTTGTAGTAGCCAAAAGTGTACCCTCATTTAGCAACACCACATTTACCCCAATCAACGGGTATTGCGCTGATTTATCAATTACCGTACCTTTAAGTGTTTGAGTAAATTGCTGTGCGCTTATACTTAAAACAGACCCAAAAAAACTTAGCATTAATAGTACTTTTTTCATTTGTTAGAAATTTCCTTTCAAATTTCTTGTATCGATATTTAATATTGAAAGTAAAGATAGTGAATTGTATAATTAGGTGGGTGAGTTGTATGTGGCGTGATTATCTAATACCAATTTAAGTATAAAAGCATACGCAAAATTTGATAATTTGAAATTTAAATAAATGGATTTATTTAGAAGCGAAACGATAAATCTATTTAGAAACAGGCTCCCCGCTTTCTGCTCAAATACTATTTTGCCAACGCTTCAAAGGCCAGGCAAAAATAGTATAACCGCGCCAATCGGGGCTAGTTTGGAAACCTCGCTGGCACTTTGTTACTGCAGCCACTCGAACTTCTATTGCAAAGATGACATCTTTAAAGCAAAAAAACTCGTGCCACGATTTGTTAGCTGAACTTTCAGTCGTGGCACGAGTATTCTAAATCAAATTCAGTTTTTATTTTTATTTTTTGCGGGCATACCAAAATTAATCAGCAATTTAAAAAAGTGACTAAATGAATTTAACAATTCCTTTCAATTTAGTATTTATTGAAACAATAAATTTTCAATCTTTCAATAATATAACCGATATTTGTTAAAGCACAACCTGAGATGGATGCAAACAATTAAAATATTAGAAGAAATATCAAAACTACCTAAAGCGCCACGGCTTTATGTTGTTGAAAAAACAATGAACTCAATTAGGTTAGAAGAAGAAAAAAATCAACTTACAAAAGCAGCTATATTATTACTTTCTGAATATGAGGAAAATGAAGAACTTACCATTTTTACTCAACTTGACTTAGAGGGGTTTTATGAAACAAGGTAAGGTTTGGACAATAAATTTGAATCCCAACAAAAAAATAAAAGTAGGACAAAAGAAAACATTAACGATAGAATAGATATAAAATAAAACCTTTAAATGAATAACAATTTTGATTTAAAAGATAAAGTGGCCATTATAACCGGCTCGTCAAAAGGTATTGGCTCAGCCATTGCCGAAGCGTATGCAGCAAGCGGTGCAAAAGTTGTTGTAAGCAGTCGCAAGCAAGCCGCTGTTGACGAAGTAGCAAAAAAAATTAATGCGGCTGGCGGCAATGCTATTGGTGTAGAATGTCATGTTGGCAAACAAGAGCAATTAGAAAATTTAGTAAACAAAACCATTGAACATTTCGGCAAGGTAGATGTATTGGTAAACAATGCAGCAACCAACCCTGTTTTTGATATGTTGCAAAATGCAAGCCTAGAAGCTTTTGATAAAATTATGAACGTAAATGTAAAAGCTTGTATGCAGTTGGCCAACTTGTGCTATAAAAGTATGAAGGAGAATGGCGGCGGTTCAATAATTAACATTGCATCGGTAGAGGGTTTAAAACCAACTACTGGTTTGGCAATGTATAGCATAAGCAAAGCAGCATTAATTATGTTAACCAAATCGCAAGCTAAAGAATGGGCAGGCAGCAACATTAGAAGCAATACAATTTGCCCTGGCTTAATAAAAACTAAATTTAGCGAAGCTCTTTGGAATAACGAAACCATATTAAACCAATTTGAAACACATATACCTATGAAAAGAATGGGTAAAAGCGAAGAGCTAAGCGGCTTGGCTTGTTACTTAGCATCAAATAGTGCAAGCTACACAACTGGTAGTGTTTTTATGGTTGATGGAGGATATATGCTTGCATAATAATTTTGAAGGGAGAATTATTAGTTATGAAGTCTGTTACAAAGTCAAAGTTCAATTTTTCATAATTTATTCTTACAAAATTATAATTAAAAACTAAATAGAAAAAATGAATTTCGATTATACAGAAAAATCTTTACAGCTACAAAAAGCAGTAAGCGATTTTATGGAGCAGCATTTGTTTCCATTAGAACAAGAATACGAAGAATTTACGGCTAATAATTTATGGCAAAATTTTCCGAAACTAAAAGATTTAAAAGAGCTTGCTAAAGAACATAACTTGTGGAATTTGTTTTTACCAAAAGCTTATGGCGAACTAAGCCCTGGTTTAACTAATTTAGAATATGCGCCTTTAGCAGAAATAATGGGCCGCTTGGTTTGGAGCTCGGAAGTGTTTAACTGTTCTGCACCCGATACTGGCAACATGGAAGTATTGGCGAAGTATGGCAACGTTGCCCAAAAAGAACAATGGTTAAACCCTTTAATGGATGGAAAAATAAGATCAGCTTTTTTAATGACAGAACCTGAGGTGGCTTCTTCTGATGCGACCAACATACAAACGTCTATTTTAAAAGATGGCGATCATTACGTAATTAACGGTAGAAAATGGTGGAGCAGCGGCGCAATGAATCCGCACACTAAAATTTTTATTTTAATGGGCAAAACCAATGCCGAAGCTCCAAGGTTAATACAACAAAGTATGATTTTGATTCCGAAAGAAACCAGAGGCGTAAACATTGTTAGGCCATTAAGGGTTTTTGGTTCTATGGATTCGCCCGAAGGACACGCAGAAATTGAATTAAAAAATGTTCGTGTACCGCTTGAAAATTTAATTCAAAATGAAGGCGATGGTTTTAAAATTGCACAAGGCAGGTTGGGGCCTGGCAGAATACATCATTGTATGCGTTTAATTGGTGCAGCACAACGTAGCTTAGAATTGATGTGCAAACGCGTAGCGCAACGCACTACTTTTGGCAAACAGGTTTCTAGCTACAGCTCTATCCGGCAACATATTGCTTTGTCAAAATGCGAAATACAGCAGGCACGCTTACTTACCTTACAAGCAGCCGATAAAATTGATAAGTACGGCATTAGCGAAGCCAAAGATTTAATTTCTATGATAAAAATTGTAGTCCCACAAATGACTCAAACTGTGGTAGACAGAGCCATACAAGCTTTTGGTGGTATGGGCGTTTGTCAAGATACGCCTTTGGCTCGTTTTTGGATTTATGCAAGATGTTTACGCTTAGCCGATGGGCCAGATGAGGTGCATCAGTATCAGTTGGGTAGAAATACTGTTAAGGAGTATTTGTAGGGAGGAAGGGTTATTATTGAAGATTGTAATAATTAAAAGTCGAATAATTTGATTGGTTAACTCAATTCAAACCATCCCCTCCAACCGCTCTAACTTCTCGGCTAAAAAACCATCCATCATTTGCTGTTCAATTTTTTCAAAATCTTGTGGGTTGATGCTTTGGTTCAGCTGTCCGTTTTTTAATAAAAGTAATTCATCGCATAAGGGTTGTAAAGCTGCTAATATGTGAGAAGCGATTAAAATAATATTACCTTGTGCTTTCAACCGCTTTATAATAGCTTGTATTAAAATGTTGCTCTGTAAATCAACACCATTAAAAGGTTCATCTAAAATAAATACCGAATTTTGTTGTAATAAAATGCCTGTTAAAGCCAGTTTCTTTTTCATTCCGGTAGAGTAGGTTTCTGCATACTTGTTTAAGGGTAAGTCAAAAACATTTTTACTTTCAAAATCTGATTCAATAATTTTACGGGCGTTGCACAACAATTGTAAATATTCTTTACCTGTTATTTTTGTAAGAAAGTAAGGGTTGGTTGGTAAAAAGCCACACACGTTTTTTAATATTCCATTGTTGTAATTTATACTACCAGTAAAGGTTTCTAAACCCGCAATACATTTAAACAAAGTAGTTTTGCCTGCTCCGTTTTCGCCAACTATTCCGTATACTTTACCTCTTTCAAAATTAAGATTTATATTTTGCAAAACAGTTTGTTTACCATAATTTTTATGTAAAGCTTCAATAACTATCATAAAACAGAAATTAATAAATTTTGCTTTGCCTTTATGTAAAAATAAGGTAAGCTAATTAATAAAAAAGGTGGGAAAAGGAGACTAAAAACTACAGCTAATAATTGAATTAAATTTACAGGCGTAGGATAGTAAGCATATTTACCCAATAAATTTAAGCACATATACAAAATGGCTAACAATACAAATGCAACCACAATATACCAATAACCAATATAAAAAAAAAGTAACAACAAACTGATTGGTGCCGATATAATTATGCTGTAAAAAAAAGCGGTCAACATTTTGTGCTGTAAAAATTTGGCTGGTTTATAAGCGTGTATCCAAACGTAAAATTTTGGTTCGGGTTTTGCGTAAAAATTTAAACAAATTAAAAGTGTTACTAACAGAGCAAAAGCTCCTAAGTTAAAATTATCAACCGAAACAGCAATAATAGCTAAAGTATAACAGCCTAAAAAAATGAGCCAACTTTTTCTAAAACCACTAATAAACTCAAAAGGTTTTTTATAAAATGGAGTAGGCAAAACAAATGTGTTTAACCCGCTTTGCTTAAAAAATGAAATAGCCAATGCAACAACTAAAACAGTAACAGCAATAATAAAACATTGCTGATACAATAGAAAAACAATAAAAGGTAAACTCATCATTAAGTTTTCTATCAATCTAATTTTTTGAAAAACTGTAGTAGAAAAAAGCTGATGTAAATACTCATTGCGTTTTACATCGCCTAAAGCATAAGCTGGTAAAATGGCCAACAAAGCATAATAATAAACCGCATTTTCTAGTTTTTCGAATAACAAAAAAGAACCTACTACAAACACGAGGGTCAATAATGCATAACCAAAAGCTACATTAAATCCAAAATCAATAAGATGCCGATTTAACCTTTTATACTGTAATTTGAAGTAATACCACACCCGACAAAGCTAAGTTGTTTACCTTGTTAATAAACTTTTATTTTTTAAAATAAACTTTAAGTCATTTATTGTGGTTAATTAGTAAAATAGTTAATCAAAAAAGTATGGATCCAAAAAAAGTTATACCATTTGCAATTGCTGCATTTATTGTATTTATGTTGTTCATTGCTTTAACCAACACCACATTTTTAACCATTGAGTCGGGCGAAAAAGGTGTTTTGTTTGAACGCTTTGGAGAAGGTATTGACAAAGAACAAGTTTATGATGATGGTTTTCATATAATTGCTCCCTGGAATAAAATGATAATTTACGATGTTCGCCTCAAAGAAAATTTAGAGCAAATGGAAGGCATCTCTAAAAATGGTTTAACTATTAAAACTGAACTATCATATTTTTACAAACCGATTGACCAAAAAATTGGATATTTACACGAAGAGATTGGCCAAGGCTATCACGATCAAATTATAAAACCAGCCATCCGTTCTGCAACCCGTGAAGTAATTGGGAAATATTTACCAGAGGAATTATACTCAACAAAACGCCAGGCCATACAAGAAGAAATTTTTACCTATGCAAAAGATGCCATAGCCGCCAAACATTTAGTTTTAGATGCTGTGTTGATAAGAGAGGTAGAGTTGCCAACCACCTTAAAAGAAGCCATTGAACTAAAATTAGAACAAGAACAAGAAAGTTTAGCCTATGAGTTTAGATTAGAAAAAGCAAGGCAAGAAGCCGAACGACAGCGCATTGAAGCCGAAGGTAAAGCTGCCGCAAACCTCATTATTAACGCCAGTTTAACCGAAAAAATTTTACAAGAAAAAGGCATAGAAGCCACTACAAAATTGGCCGAATCACCAAATGCTAAAACCGTAATTATTGGCTCTGCTAAAAATGGCTTGCCAATTATATTAGGTCAATAAACTTTAAATAAATACTTATTTTTACCCGCTTATGTTAAAAACTAATTTAGGTAGTACGCTTTGCATTGCGTTGTTATTATATTTTGCAAGTAATGCTGCTGCACAAATATCTGGCATATCGGGCAATAAAATTTCAAGTTTTTCTTATGATCCTATTCCAATAAAAAAGGTAGAGTTTGAACCTACAATAAGCACAAGTTTTTCAAAATCGTATTGGAATAACAATGCAGAAAAGAAAGATTTTGACAACAACCAACTAAAGGTAAACAGCAATATTTATTGGCGTATAAGTTATGGGTTAAACAAACGTACTGAGTTTGGGCTTTCTGCAACAAACGATTTAAGCACCATAAACTTAGCTACAAAAGTGTGGTTAAACAACGGTGAAAAATTTAATGTTGCCGCAATGTTAGGCTATTATATTCCTTTAGGTAACCAAACTTATAATGTTGCTCCACCTTACAAACATTTATTATTAAGCACATTGGGTTATGGTGTAATTGGCAGTTATAAATTTGATGATAAAAACCAGTTAGATATTAACCTGCAAATGCAGCATGGTTTTGATAATACCAACCCAACACAAATTTTTATTAATGCCGATTTTGGTAGTTATTTTTTAAGAGATGATTTGTTTATAATTATTGGCGCAGGCTATCAACAAACCTTAGGTACTGATATTAATTTAAATAAACTAACCATATACCCGGGTTTTGCACTTGAAACAGGTAAGCAATTTTTGTTTGTAATAAACAGCCAACACGATTTGTTGGGTAAAAACAATTTTAAAACCTGGGGCTTAAACCTGGCTTTAACTACAAGTATATTTTAAACCCTTTTTATCTTGCATTATATATAATTTCTACCTTTTACATTTAAATAAAATTCATACAATATATTTGCACTACTTTTTTACGAATTAAGCAAAGCATTATTTATCTTACCAAAAAAATTAGGTGTTATGCTAAACTTATCAGTATTAATTGAAGATAGTGCTAAACGATATGCACAAAAACCAGCCTTTACATTTATGGAAACCAGCCTCAACTACGCGCAAATAAATGGTGCGGCTAATCAAGTGGCAAATGGTTTGGTTGCTAAAGGAATTAAACCCGGTGATAAAGTAGCTTTGAGCTGCTTTAACTTACCGTATTTTCCAATAATATATTTTGGCATATTAAAGGCTGGCGCAGTTGTAGTGCCTTTAAGTGTTTTGTTAAAAAAAGATGAAATTGCCTATCATTTAACTGATAGCGATGCCAAAGCTTATTTTTGTTTTGCAGGTACAGAAGAACTACCAATGGGCCAAATGGGTTATGCAGGTTTTAAAGAAGCAAGCAACTGCGAACATTTTTTTATGATTATGCCTAAACCCGAAATGCCATCAACTATTGAGGATACCGCAACAATGGGAAGCTTAATGGCAGGCCAATCGCCAAAGTTTGAAACACACCCTACAGGAGCAGATGATACAGCAGTAATTATTTATACTTCGGGCACAACAGGCAAACCTAAAGGGGCAGAGCTAAGCCATTCTAACTTAATGTTAAATGCCGTACTTTCTGCCGATTTGGTGAAATTTAATACCAACGATACTGCACTAATTGTATTACCCTTGTTTCATATTTTTGCAATGACTGTATTAATGAATGCAGGAATTTACCGAGGTACAAGTAACATTTTGTTACCTCGTTTTGAAGCTGAGGCGGTGTTGGGTTTAATGCAAAAACATAATGTAACCGTTTTTGCTGGCGTGCCTACCATGTATTGGGGTTTAAATAGTTATAAAAATGAAAAGTTTGATTTAGAAGCGATTAAATCGAATTTAAGAATTTGTGCATCAGGTGGCGCATCTTTACCAATAAAGGTATTAGAAGATTTTGAACAGAAGTTTGAAGTTGACATTATTGAAGGTTACGGCATGTCAGAAGGATCGCCAGTTGTAACATTTAACCATATAGATGTTGGCAGAAAACCAGGCAGCATTGGTACACCAGTTTGGGGCGTTGAAGTAAAAATTGTAGATGATGCTGGCAAAGAAGTTGCCCCTGGCGAAAAAGGTGAATTGTTATACAAAGGTCACAACGTTATGAAAGGTTATTACAAACGACCAGAAGTAAATAAGAAAGTTTTAAAAGATGGTTGGATGCACTCTGGCGATGTAGCTACTAAAGATGAAGATGGTTTTTATTACATTGTTGATCGTACTAAAGATATGATTATTAGAGGTGGCCTCAATGTATATCCGCGAGAAGTGGAAGAGGTGATTTTAAAACACCCAGCGGTTTCTTTATGTGCTGTTGTTGGTGTGCCTCACGAAGAAATGGGCGAAGAAGTTAAAGCCTTTGTTGTATTAAAAGATGGAGAAAGTATAACAGAAGAAACATTAATAGCGTGGACAAAAGAAAGAATTGCTGCCTATAAATACCCAAGAATTATTGAAATGATAGCTGCTTTACCAATGAGTGCAACAGGTAAAATTTTAAAGAAAGAGCTTAGAAATAATTAATATTAGCCTTGGCATATCTACTTAAAAAATTAAAATTAGGATAATAGAATTGAAGCAAGCGACTCCCTATTAAAATTTACCATTCCCAAAGTTTAATTTACGTACTTTTATTGTTAAAACAAAAAATTATGCAAAGCAGCGTACAAACACATTACCGCACTTGCAACATTTGCGAAGCCATGTGCGGCATCGAAATTGAATATAAAGGCAAAGAAATTTTATCCATTAAAGGCGATAAAAAAGATCCGCTAAGTCAAGGACATATTTGCCCTAAAGGAGTTGCTTTACAAGATTTTTATAAAGACCCAGATCGCTTGCGTAAACCACTTCGTAAAACAGCCAATGGCGGTTGGGAAACTATTTCGTGGGAAGTGGCAATTGATACAGTAGCCAACCGCATTAAAGCGATACAGGCAAAGCGTGGTAAAAACGCAGTAGCTACTTTTTTAGGAAACCCCAACGCACACAATATGGGCAACACTTTTTTTCTACCTTTTTTACTAAAAGCCATTGGAAGTAAAAACCGTTTTAGTGCATCTTCGGTAGATCAGTTGCCACATCACGTAGCCTCAAATTATATGTTTGGCCACGGTTTATTAAGTCCAATACCTGATATTGACCGCACCAATTTTATGATGATGATTGGTAGCAACCCAATGGTTTCAAATGGCAGTATGATGACGGTGCCCAATTTCCCTAAACGCCTAAAAGCTTTGCAGGCAAGAGGTGGAAAATTAGTGGTGATAGATCCGCGGCATACCGAAACTGCTGAAAAGGCAGATCAACATTTTTTTATAAAACCAGAAACAGATGCTTTGTTTTTGGCTGCGCTTATACATACTGTTTTTAAAATGGATAGTGTGCGCCTCAAACATCTTCAAACACACATAAAAGGTTTGGAAAAATTGAAGGCAGCGGTACAAAATTTTTCACCAGAAAGAGTTGCGCCAATTACAGGCATTACGGCAACAAATATTAAAGCTATTGCTACGCAAATGTTGGCAGCCGAAGGTGCGGTTTGCCATAGCAGAATGGGCGCATCAACACAATTGTTTGGTGGTTTATGCCAATGGTTAACAAATGCATTAAATATTGTTACCGGCAATTTCGACTGTGAAGGTGGTATGATGTTTACACAACCTGCTGCCGATCATATTATGGCATCACCCAAAAAAGGAAGGCCAAGAAGTTATGGCCGTTACCAATCGCGGGTTAGTGGCAAGCCATATTATAATGGTGAATTTCCAGTTAGTGTTTTGGCAGAAGAAATTGAAACGGAAGGCGAAGATCAAATAAAAGCCTTGTTGGTAATTGCTGGCAATCCAACACTGTCAACCCCGAATGGTTTGCGCTTAGAAAAAGCCATACAACAATTAGAGTTTGTAGTTTCTATAGATATTTATTTAAATGAAACCAATTGCCATGCCGATATTATTTTACCTGTAGCTACTGGTTTAGAAGCTTCTAATTACGATGTTATTTTTCATGCTATGGCAATACGCAATACCGCCAAATATTCACCAGCACTTTTTAACAAAGCCAAAGATCAACGGTATGATTGGGAAGTTATAAAAGCCATTACCCAAAAACTATTTAATATGCCCGACAATGGTTTTACACCAGAAATGATATTAGATAACATGCTGCAAAGCGGTTATTATGGTAAAGATGGTTTAAGTTTAGAAAAGCTAAAAGCAAACCCACACGGAATAGATTTAGGAGCTTTACAGCCTTGCCTTTTACAACGCCTACAAACAGATGATGAACAAATAGATTTGGCACCCGACTTATTTGTGACCGACTTAACTCGTTTAGAAAGCACTTACTTTAGTACTAATGATGAAAATGTGAAGTTTCCTTTTGTTTTAATTGGCCGCCGCAACTTACGTCATCATAACACCTGGACTCATAACTCGGAACGCTTAAAACGTGGCCGCAATGCCTGTACTTTATTAATGCACCCAAAAGATGCAACTGCTATTGGTATTGAAAATGGTGAAACGGTAAAAATAACTTCTTGTATAAGTAGCATTAATATTGAAGTGGAACTAAGTAATGAAATGATGCAAGGCGTAGTTAGCATGCCGCAAGGCTGGGGCAATCGTAAAAAAACAGGAATGAAAATAGCAGCAGCTTATGGTGGTGTTTCTATAAATTGCCTTACCGATGAAACTCGTATAGATGAGTTAACCGGTAATGCTGCACTTAACGGGACAAGAGTAAAGGTAGAAAAGCTGGAATGAAGTGATAATAAAAACAGCTATATAATGTTTATAGTTGATCAACTAAATCATTACAAATTAATTCTTCATCATTTTACATGTTCATCTGCCAAACTAATCGCCTTCGATAAAATTTCTAAACCTTCTTCTATTTCACTTTCTTCAATTGTTAAAGGTGGGGCAACAAAAATATAATTCCACTTTACAAAGGTGAACATACCCAATTCTGAAATTTTCTTTTTCACATCTAACATAACACCCATTTGTTTTGCGTTGGCATTAAATGGCGCCATTGGTTCTTTTGTAGTTCGGTTTTTTACCAGCTCAATTGCGCCTAACATGCCGGTATTTCGCCAATCACCAATTGATTGATGTTTTGCTTTATAGTCTTCCATTCGGCTATCAATATATGCGCCCATTTTTACGGCTCTTTCTGCTAAGTTTTCTTTTTCATAAATATCTATTACTGCCAAGGCCGATGCACAAGCTACTGTATGTGCCGAATAAGTTAAACCAAGCGGCAAATATTGATCGTCTAATGCTTTTGCAATTTCATCCGAAACCATCATACCACCTAAAGGAATATAACCTGATGTTAAGCCCTTTGCAAAACACATAATGTCGGGTGCTACTTCGTGGTTGTCAATACCAAACCATTTACCTGTTCTGCAAAAGCCGCTCATTACTTCATCGCAAATAGTTAAAATGTTGTATTTATCGGCAAGGGCTTTAATTTTTTTCCAATAAAAAGGCGGGTACTTAATGCAACCCGAAGTGCCCGATTCTCCTTCCATCATAATGGCTGCAATATTTTCTGGCCCTTCAAACAAAATAATGTCTTCCATATTTTGAGCCGCCCGGTCGCCACATTCTTCTGCCGAGTTGCTGTACCAGGGGCATCGGTAACTGTATGGGTTTTGCACATGCACTATGTTAGGCATTTGGTTTCTATCAACCTTTAATTTACGCGGATCGCCACCAGCAGAAATAGCCGCCATAGTTGCACCATGGTAAGAGCGGTAGTTGGTAATAATTTTATCTTTACCCGAATAATAACGAGCCAGCTTAATAGCGTTTTCAATTGCTTCTGCACCACCCAAAGTGAAAAAGGTTTTGCTTAAACTGCCCGGTGTAATTTCTTTAAGTTTTTCGCCCAATTGCCCTCTTGCTTCGGTAGCAAAGCCCGGCGCAACAAAGCTAAATTTTTCCATTTGTTTTATAACCGCTTCAGCAACTTCGGGCCTACCGTGTCCAATGTTTACATTCATTAATTGCGAAGAAAAATCTATATATCGCTTTCCATCTCTGCTGTGTAAATAAACGCCTTTTGCCCGTTCCATTACAACAGGGTTTACTTGGCTTTGCACTGCCCACGAAAAAAAAGTATGTGCTTTGTTTTGATGTTTTATATCAGCTAATGTTGCCACCATAAAATTTATTTATAAATTTTTAATTACGAATTATGAATATCATAATTCAACATTTATATAAACTAAGTCTTGTTTTAGTACCTTCTTTTATTTGAAGCGAAACATTAAACTCGCATAAACAACAGTCGCGCTTTACGCTACTTTAGCACCTCGCTTCGCGCGGCACTAAAACGCTACAATCGCGGCTAAAACTTTAAAGCTCGCTCCGCCGTAGTTGTTTTCCAGAAAAAAAATTATATCGTTCACAATTCCTAATTCATTACTTATAATTATAAAACTAACTCATCCAATCAACCTTATCTTCTGGGTTCCATTTAGTAGTTGTTTTCTTTACCCTCGTCCAAAAGTTGATAGAACTTTTGCCAGTAATATCGGTAACGCCAAACTTACTTTCATTCCAACCACCAAAAGCAAATGGTTCGCGTGGTACAGGTACGCCAATGTTTACGCCCGTCATACCAGCACTTACTTTTGAAGTAATATAACTTGCAGCTTTACCACTTTGCGTAAATACAGAAGCCGCATTTCCGTAAGCCGAATTGTTTTCAATTTTAATGGCTTCGTCAACATCTTTTGCTCGCATTATTGACATTACAGGCCCAAACACTTCTTCTTGTGCAATTTTCATTTCGGGCTTTACATAATCAATTATTGTTGGGCCAACATAGTAGCCATTTTCTTTACCAGCAACAACCGTGTTTCTGCCATCTACCAAAATTTTTGCGCCTTGTTGTTCTGCTTCTGTAATGTAGCCTTCAATTCGCTCTTTTGCTTCTTTAGAAATTACCGCACCTAAGCTTTTACCCGGTACAATTTGTTTGGCATAATGACAAAGCTGTTCAATAATATGATCGCTTTCGCCAATGGCAACCATTGCCGATGCCGCCATGCAACGCTGCCCGGCACAGCCACTCATAGAAGCCGCAATATCAGAACCTGCCATTTGCGGATGTGCATCGGGCAATACAATAATGTGATTTTTTGCGCCCCCCAAAGCAATGCATCTTTTTAAATTACTAGTAGCTCTTTGATAAACTATTTTAGCCACTTTGGTAGAACCCACAAAAGAAACCGCCTCAATATCTGAATGATCGCAAATTGCTTCTACTACTTCTTTACCACCATTTACTATGTTAAGAACACCTTTGGGCAAGCCAGCTTCTGCTAACAATTCGGCAATACGCATGGCACTTAGTGGTACAATTTCCGATGGCTTAAAAACCATAGTATTGCCCAATGCTAAAGCGTTAGGTATTGTCCACAAAGGCACCATGTGCGGAAAGTTGAAAGGCGCAATACAAGCCACCACACCCAAAGGTGCATGCGATGTTCTACACTCAACCCCAACACTTACTTGCTGAATTTCATCGGGTAAAATTTGAGGTAAGGAGCAGGCAAACTCGCATAGTTCAATTCCTTTTAAAACCTCTGCTCTTGCTTCGCTATCAATTTTTCCATTTTCTTTTATAACTAATTCGGTCAGCTCGTCAATATGTTGCTCTAACAAATTTCTAAACTTAAAAAATATTTGTACTCTTGTTTTCAAGGTTTCTGCCGACCAGATTTTAAAACTTTCTTTAGCTGCTTGCACAGCTGCTGCTACTTGCTCGGTTGAAGACATTTCTAATTCTGCAATTAGCTCGCCCGTTTGTGGCGAAGTAACGGCTAAAGATTTACCATTTGTAATAGTTGTATTTCCATTAATATAATTGCCAATTTTAGTGCTTGCTGTTTCTATACTCATAGTTTTATTTTTTTGTTAGTATAAATGGTTTTGTGTATGATTAGTTGCATTTATAGCAGGGGGTTTCGTAGAAAATCCTAATACTAAAAAACTGACTGTCATAACTTTGAAAATTAAAGATAGCAATTGTTTTTACACTTTGTTATCCAAAATTTTTATTTTTTCAGAGCTCTCATTTTCATCATCAAATTATCTCCATATTTAGATAAGCTCCAATATGTATTTGTATCATCAACTCGTCTTTTCTTCTCGTTTTTTATAATCAATCTTAATGCTCTTAACTGAATAATAATTGTGTGGAAATCATCAGGTTCTATCTGAAAATTATAAATAACTGAATTATCAAAATTATCCTTGATACTTGAAGTTTCTTTAACTTGAATAAGTCTATTAATAGAAGTCATTAATTCGGGTTCAATTGATTCATTTATCATTAATGGACTTACAGCATAAAAAGTATCATTCCAAGTTACATTCTTTGCCTTGGCTTGATACCTTTGTCCTCTATCGAGTATGTCAAACCCAAATGGTCCTGAATCATCTTTTTCAGCATCTTTAACAGAGAAAGTGTAATTTAAATTAAAAGTATCATTTCCTTGTTGTAAATTTTCTGTTCCACTTGGTTCAAAATCTTCTTTGTTTTCTAATTCTTCTATTTTTTTTCTTAGCCTTAATATTTCTGAAGCAGAGTCGGATGTCAATATATTATCGGCTTTTACCCAACCAATAGCTGGTTTAGTTTTAATAAGTTGAATTAAACTTCTACTTGCAACTGAACCTAATTCTTTTGGTGAACTCCAAAACTTACAAAGTTTTTTTTCTACTTTATTTCTAAACTGAACTAATTTTTGCTTTCCTTTATCTGTTTTTTCAGATTTTTTTACAACAAGATTATTTATATTTTCGTAGAGAAAAGAAATAGTTGGTATTCCTTTTTCGATTGCATAATTATATTCTAATTCTGTATAACTAATTCCGTCTTTGTTTACTGAGCCATATCTACCTCCAAGAATTAAAATATAATAGTCACAACTGTCAATTATTGATTTTATAACTTCCCATTGAATATCATCAGCAGCTGGAAATAATTCCATTCCTGATGGGAAACAATCAAGCTCTAACAAAGCAGCCATTACTTCGTTTCTTTCTTCCTTTAAATCAACATATGTTGAACTTATGAAAACTTGATATCGTTTGTTCATTTCTAAAATTTTGGCCTACAATAACATAAATGTAGGCATTAGTTGCTAAATTGACAAAAAAGTTGAGAAAGTGTTTTGTACGAGAAAAAATATACATTTTGTACAAAAACTTAATAACTACAATTGAAATGAACAAGTTGTAAAAATATAATCAAATAAATTTAAGTTTTGCAAATTATACGAAAGAGCCGTTTTATACAGCAATATTTTTATTCATTCGTAATTACGCATATTCTGGTATGTTTCGCTACAATTCAAAAGGAGAGTTTAATGTACCTTATGGTGGAATTGCATACAATAACAAAAACTTTAGAAAGAAAATTGAATATTTAAAACCTGAACCTTTACAACAACTACTATCTAAAACTAATATTGTAAATGAGGATTTTTTGGGCGTTTCCCTATCGGGTCAGGCTCAAATGAAGTGTTTTAAAAAAGCGGTTTTATAGATATCTTAAACTACTTTTTTGTTTTAGCATCTTACCAAAAAAATACTTTTTATTATAATTATTAAACACTATGTAAAAGCAAAAAAAATAAACAGTAAACTACATCCACCACAATACCGTATATTTGCAAACTTATGGAAATGGAAAGGCGCAACCGCCAAAAGGCATTTGTATATCCACAAAATATTTTTGAAAAATTAGAGTTTGACCAAGTGTTGAGTGCAGTTAGAGAAAACTGCAACAGCCCATTGGGTATGCAACAGTTAGATGCTATTAAACCAGTAGCAGATAAAGATCAAATTGAAACCTGGTTAAAGCAGGTTACCGAATTTAAACTATTGTTAGAAAACAATGAGGCTTTTCCTACGGTAAACTACCACGAGCTAAGTGCAGAAATTGATCGGCTTAAATTAAACGGTGCAGTACTTTCTACCGAAGAACTATTTCGTATTTATCAGTTTTTAAAAACGGTAAATCAAATTTTTCATTTTTTCGAAAAACGGATGGAACTATATCCAACATTGTTTAAAATATTAGCAGAATATAGCTTTAATAAGCCATTAATAAATGCTATAAAAGATATTATTGATGATGATGGTAAAATACGATCTAATGCATCAACCGAGTTACAAAAAATACGTAAGCTAAGTAATGCAAAATATCAAGAAGCCGACCGTAAGTTTAAAACAATAGTAAGGCAATATGCAAACTATGGCTACCTAACTGATGACAGGGAAAGTGTAAGAGCAGGACGAAGAGTATTGTCGGTTTTATCTGAACATAAACGCAAAGTGCCAGGTTTAATTTTAGATGAGTCTGCCACAGGCAGAACCACTTTTATTGAGCCAGAATTGGTAATGCAAATCAATAACGATTTAATGGAGTTGCAGCAAGCCGAAAAACGCGAAGTTTATAAAATACTAAAAAATATAACCTTAACTATTCGCCCACACATTAGCTATTTACAATTGTTTCAAACCTTAGTGGGCGAGTTCGATTTTATATATGCCAAAGCACTTTTTGCCGCCAAACAAGATGCTATTGCACCAGAAATTACTACCGACAAACGTGTTTTTTTAATCAATGCTTTTCACCCAGTATTGATGATGATTAACAAAAGCAAAAGAAAACCAGTAATTCCGCTAACCATTGAATTAACAGAAAACGAGCGTTTTATGCTTATTAGCGGGCCAAATGCCGGAGGTAAATCGGTAGCCTTAAAAACTATTGGCTTAATGCAAATAATGGTGCAATGTGGTTTTTTAATACCTGTAGTAGATGGTAGCAGCACTACTATTTTTAGGCAGTTATTTGTTGATATTGGCGATGAACAATCTTTAGAAAATGATTTAAGTACCTACAGCTCGCGCCTTACCAATATGAAACACTTTTGCCAATTTGCCGATGCCAAAACTTTAGTATTGATAGATGAATTAGGCTCTGGCACCGACCCAAGCGTAGGCGGGCCTATTGGCGAAGCCGTAATAGAACGTTTATTTAGCAAGCAAGCTTTTGGCGTTTTTACCACGCACTTTAGCAATTTAAAAATTTGGGCTGGCAAAACCGAAGGCGTACAAAATGGCGCAATGCGTTTTGATCAACAAAACCTGCAACCAACTTATATACTAACCACCGGCAAGCCTGGCAGTAGTTATGCCTTTGAATTGGCTCAAAAAATTGGCCTGCATCCAAAACTTATTGAAAGCAGTAAACAAAAAATGGATCAAGGCATTTTAAAATTTGATGAACTGCTAAACAAAATGGAGGCCGAAAAACAACAACTCGCTATTAGAGAAAAAGAGCTGCAACATAAACAAGCCAAAGCAGATCGATTAATTAAAGATTATGAAGTAAAACGTGAAAAACTTTTAAAAAACAAACAGCAAATACAAGAAGAGTATCAGCAAAAAGCAACTAATAATTTAAACCAGCTCAACAAAAAGTTTGAAAATTTAATAAAAACCTGGAAAGAAGACAAAGCCAACAAAAAAGTTATCAGAACTTTTAAAGAAGAAGTAGTAGGCGAAAAGAAAAAAATTACTACCGATGTTGAGCAATTGAAAAACCAAATTCACCAAGCCAGCTCAAAAGGCAAACCCACCATTGAGGTTGGCAGCAAAGTAAAATTATTAAAAGGTACAGAAGTAGGCCAGGTGTTAGAAATAAGAGAAGAATTAGCCGTAGTACAATTTGGCCTGTTAAAAATGAAAGTAAAACTAAACGAAATTGTATTAATAGAAAACCATCAAAAACAAAATGTTGATAATGGTTTTAACCAAAAAATGCAAATTGTAAAAGCGGCCTCCGAGTTTAAACACACCATTGACATACGCGGCAAACGCCACGAAGAAGCCATTATGGAAGTAGAACGTTTTATTGACAGAGCACTAATGTACAATACCGACCAAGTAAAAATACTACACGGCAAAGGCACCGGCGTATTGCGCCAGTCGGTTCGTAGAATATTAAAAAACATACGTGCCGTTTCCAGCTATAAAAGTGAATTGCCCGAGTTTGGTGGCGACGGTATAACCATAGTTGAGTTTGCTTAGTATTTATTTTTTTTGAAACGAAACAGAAGTACACGTATAAACAGTACACTTGCTCATATATAGTGTTATGTGCTGATTTTATTTGTTTAAAAACTTAATCATCTCTATTGTATGGTATGCAGATTTACCAATACTACCTTTTAATTCATCAGTTTGTGGAATATTGAGCTCGCTTACAAAAAAGAATTCGCCTCCATTTTCTTTATCAAGAAATGTATTAAAGTAGAAGTTCTCCAAATTTTTCGCTTTTATTTTGAATTTGTCATCTGCTAAGGAAAATGCTACCAATGCTTCACAATGTTGCCACCACGTTTTTCTGTTGTCTGTAACTTCATTATTTACAGGATTGACTTCACTATAAAAGCCCTGAGACAAATCCTTTTTTGGAAAAATAGGCTTTTCTAAAGTTGTGTTCAATACATCAATTCCAAATTCTTGATATTTTAATTTTATTTTCTTTGTCAAGAATTCCCAATCTTTTGTCCTTAAAAAAATAGAGGCATATTGAAAGTTATGCCCAGGAGTAACTGTAAAGCAAATGGAATCTGGAGAAGAATGTTGGCACGGAATCCAATTGTCGTCAAATTTAATGTTTACCCAGCCTAATTCTTTGTTCCACCCTTTGTCAAAAGCAATTTGGATATTTTCTTTTAAGTAAGGTTCGTATTTGCTCCTATTTTCAACGTCAACTGACCATAAGTTTTCCATGTATGCAGTAATAGGATAAATAAGTGCTTGTAAGGTTTTGCTGCCCTCAATTTGAGCATTATTCGCATAATTGCCATAAAATCCTCCCTTTATAGTATCGTGGAATGTTTTTACAAAACTATCATGGCACTGATGTAGCTTGTCTAACAAATCCTTACTTGGGCTATTTCGATATAATTCGGATAAGCCACAAAGTCCATAAGCTTGTTGCCATATATCTAAATTCTTTGAACTATCAGCCTTATTAGTTTTCATATCAAAGAATGAAGCGAAATAAGTATTCAATGAATCTTTGATAATTAGTTTTTCCATTTGAAAATCAGCCGCTTTCTTAGCTTTTGCTAGATAAGAAGTTTCTATATTCTTGGAGTAGGAGAGCCCAT
>Ga0209828_1001180_pt1 | contig 24148 bp, 17 predicted proteins | sample MaitaG_FD_187429 | JGI IMG/M metagenome (GOLD analysis project Ga0209828, IMG submission 187429) | Marine algal microbial communities from Maine, USA - Maine_Asex2 metaG (SPAdes) (version 2) | ecosystem: Host-associated > Algae > Red algae > Unclassified | place: Maine, USA | collected 2015-01-05
AAAAGAGTTGTCAATTTCAGGCAGTTTGTCTGGATCTATTCCTAGTGAAATTGGAAACCTGATAGACTTAGAGCGTTTGCAATTAAAATCAAATTTTTTAACTGGTTCGATACCTTCACAGATAGGTGTCCTTACAAAATTGAAAATCTTAGAGATATCTAATACAATTATTTCTGGTCAAATTCCTCAGGAAATTGCTTCTTTAAATAAATTGGAAATATTAAACTTATCCGGTAATAATATGGATGGCGCTATCCCCTCCGGGATTTCTGGTCTAAGTAATATTAGGGAGATTAAATTAAATAATAATTTACTTGTTGGCCCTATACCAAACACAATTAGCAATTTAACACAATTAGTAAGATTGTCACTTAATGGCAACCAACTAAGCGGACCAATTCCTCCTGAACTTTCATTATTAGACAAACTTGAATATTTAAATCTTGGATATAATCAACTACAAGGAACTATACCATCGGAACTAGGAGATTTAATCAACTTAAAAATCTTAGATATCCAGCACAATAGTTTTACGGGGGAATTACCAATCGAATTAGGAGAATTGATAAATATTCAAAAATTTAAATTCGATCACAATAATTTCACTGGCGATATTCCTTATAGCTTTGGAAATTTAGAAAATATAGAAAAACTCTATGTGGGATTTAATAACATGTCTGGCTGCTTCGACATAGCATTATCAAAGCTTTGTCAAAAGTCGCCCTTATATATTATAGATCAAGGAAATAATTTTACAACAGCCTTTAATAATTTTTGCACAACAGGTCAAGGAGAGTGTGATTGTAGTCATATCAGAAACATTCAAAATATAATTTATACAGATTCATATAATGCTTCGCATTCAATTATTTCTGATGGTACAATAAACTTAACGGATGATGTATTATTTACAGCTGGTCAAACGATTGATTTATTACGTAATTTTTCTGTACCTCAGAATACTTCTTTCGAAGCTAAAATTGAGGATTGCAATTAATGTCTAATTCCCTTTATACAATTATTATGAACTTAAAATTATTCAAGCTATATGTAAAATGTAATGTTGGCTTATTAGCATTATTAGTAAGCCAATTTGCATTTTCAAATGTGACCCCAAACTCATGTAATGATGATGCAATGGCCACAATTATTAGAGGGCCATACCTGCAAAATTTGACGACATCAAGTGTCGTCATTAGATGGAAAACATCATCGAATACTCAGTCGATTATAAGATATGGCACGTCGATTAATAATATAAATACTCTTGTGTCTGACGCAACACCAAAAATTCATCACGATGTTTCACTTACAGGAACTGTGGGGACAAAATATTATTATCAAATAGAAGATAATATAGGAATCCTCGCGGGTCCTTCTTCCGATATGTATTTTCAATTGGCTCCTCCTATTGGATCCCAAGTCAGTGTGAATGCATGGATTTTAGGAGACTCCGGGACTGGTAACGGTTCTGCCAGAGCGGTAAGAGATGCTTATTATTCTTACAGAAACAATAATCATACTGATCTAATCTTATTCCTTGGAGACAATGCATATAACAATGGAACAGAAGCAGAATATCAATCTGCTATGTTCACCAATATGTACGAAGGCTTGATGCAAAAATCAGCCTCGTTTTCTTGCTTAGGGAACCATGATGATCGAAGTGTTGGTATTCCAAATGAGTATAGTTATTATGATATTTTCAATTTTCCAACACTGGGTGAAGGAGGTGGATTGGCATCAGGAACAGAAGCTTACTATTCTTTTGATTATGCAAATATCCATTTCATAATACTTGATTCTCATGCAACAAATAGAAATCAAGGAGCTCCTATGTATGATTGGGCTGAAATGGATATTCAAAATACAACACAAGATTGGATCGTAGCAATGTGGCATCATCCTCCATATACGAAGGGATCTCATGATTCTGACAATGTCAATGACTCAGATGGAAGAATGCAAGATATGAGAGCCAACTTTTTACCAATGTTGGAGGATAATGGTGTGGATTTGGTGTTATCTGGTCACAGTCACTCTTACGAACGATCTTATTTTGTTAATGGGCATTATGGTAATTCTACAAGCTTCAATCATAATATTCATACCATTCCAATTTCTGGAAATGGTGATGGTCAGGTAAACGGAACAGGTCAATACGAAAAGAGTCAGTGTACTCCAGGTAGTGTGTATATCACAACAGGAAGTGCTGGCAAAACCAGCTTTGGCAGTTTGGATCATCCTGTTATGTATTTTTCTAAACAAGCACTTGGGTCTACGATTATGGAGGTGCAAGGACATACAATGAATATAAAATTCTTAAGAGAAAATGGAGCCGTCGATGATTTTTTCACAATAGAAAAAGAAGTTGTGGGACTAATATGTGATGACGGTGATCCGAATACTCACTTTGATGCTTATGATAACTCATGTAATTGTGTTGGAATTGTCAATGGACAGTGTAATGATGGAGATGATTTTAATATTTCCGAGTTTACAGTAGTCAATAATGTCACTAATTTTTCTCAAGGAGAAATATCTGGATTAACAAAAACCAGTGCCGGCGATGTCTTATATCTCGTAACGGATTCTGGCAGAAAGATTATTAAATCAAATGAAAATGGAACAGAAGAGTATACACTAGGATCACAGTATTGTCCTGACTATGAATCTATTAGCTATATTTCTGATGTGTCTTCGACAGTTAAAAGATTTGCAATAGCAGAAGAGAGATCCAGACAGATTTATGTAGTGGATATAAATGATTTAAATAATAGTGCCACTGTTGTATTTACCATTTCAATTTCTGGCGTAAGTCAAGCGTGCAACAGTAATAATAGAGGAATGGAGGCCCTTGCATATGATGCTCAAACAAATACAATGTATTTTGGTGAAGAGCAAAACAGAATTATCAAAAAATTTGCATTTCCCACTGGCTCGATTGACCAGACAGTAACAGCTGTACAAGTTGTCAATCTGAGTACGATTCCAGGATTAATATCTTGTACACTAAGCGGTATGGACATTTTACCAAGTGGTAATGTAATCTTACTCATGACTCATGGAACAGGAATTAACCAAACGACTCCTTGTTCTGGAGATTCAGGAGATTACTCTAGAAAACTTGTGGAGATAGATCCTTGTGGAAATTTTGTTGAAGAGTTCGATCTGGAAACTGTCCAAGGACTTGGTTTTGATACTCATGAATTAGAAGGTGTCTCAGCTACAGATGGTCACATTTACCTCATCGGAGAAGATAGGGAGTTATATGATTTAGTTAGAAATTTACCATCTTCTATAACTGTTAATTCTCCAGGAACAGGTGATGTTTTTAATCCTGGTGACCAATTTACGATCCAATGGACAAGTCAAAACATTTCCGGAAACGTAAAAATTGAGTTGTATAAAGGAAATAGTATTGTGAGAACTTTGTCTCCAAGCACGAATGATGATGGATCTTTTATTTCGAATATTCTTTCGACTACAAACGCCTATGGCTCTGATTACCGGATTAAAATAACAAGTATTAACGCTACATCGATTAATGATTTCGGTAATTCATTTACTGTGCAAGCTGGTCCGAGCATTACGGTGACTAATCCTGGAAATGGAGATGTATTTAGTCCAGGTGATGGGATAAGCGCAAGTTGGATTTCTAATGGTATTTCTGGAAATGTAAAAATTGAATTGTTTGAATCTAATACGTCCATTGCCACATTAATTACGTCTACGTCCAACGATAATATCCAACAACTTTTGCTACCTAGCAATGTACAACCAGGAAATAACTATAAGCTTAAAATCAGCAGTATTAATGACGATACTATTTTTGATTTTGGTGATGTTTTTACAATCCAAACCGCTCCTTCTATTACAGTTGTTTCTCCTGGTACAACTGATGTATTTAGTCCGGGAGATTTGTTTACTGTAAATTGGAATTCAGTAAATATAAGCGGCAATGTCAAAATAGAATTATACCAAGGAAATAACATAATCAGATTACTTGCTGGGAATACTTCAAATGATGGCAATGCAACATTTTCTTTTACTACAAGCAGTGCTGCAGGAACAAATTATAAGATTAAAATTACAAGTCTCACCAATACTAATATTTTTGATTTTGGTCATAATTTTACAATCCAGACGGTACCAACAATTATAGTTACAAATCCAACTGGTGGTTCATTTGTAATTGGTCAAATGGTCAATATTACATGGACAACAACTAATGTTAGCGGTAATATAAAACTAGTATTACTTAGTGGCAATAATGTAGTCAGTAATATAAGTGGCAATACACCAAATGATGGATCTTATACTTTTACAATTCTTGCTAATGTTTCACCCGATAATAATTATACCGTCAAGGCAAGTAGTGTAAACGATAATTCTATATTTGACGCCAGTAGTACTTTTATAATCAGTGCAGCACCATCGATTACAGTTCTAAATCCTGGTACTGGCGATGTTTTTAATCCCGGCCAAAGTTTGTCTGTACAATGGTCATCTACAGGAATTACGGGTAATGTCAGCATAAAATTAATAAAGGGTTCTACCACATTAGTGAGTACCCTTTCAACGAGCACCATAGATGATGGACAACAGAGTTTTACCTTGCCAAGTCCTCTTAGCGATGGAGCAAATTACAGAATATTAATCCAAAGTGTGAGTGGAGGAAATGTCCTTGATTACGGAGAATATTTTACAATCAGCAATGCTTGTCCCGAAGATTTACAAATTTCAAATACTACGAACGCAAACTCAAATCAAGAAGCCGGCAGTACGATCACAACAAATCAAGCAGTTCAATTATCTAATACAGCTGTCTATCATGCTGGTGATGAGGTCTTATTGACTGATGGCTTTTTAGCACCAACAGGAAGTATTTTTAGAGCTTATATTGAGGGATGTACGGGTACGTTTCAGTCCTTGAGAAATGATGCTAAAATAGGTAGTCAAGAATAAAGACCACTCATATCCTTATTAGATAAACCTGACAGGTCTTTGAGACCTGTCAGGTTTTTTGTATTAATTACGCACTATTCATCTTAAAGCTTCTAAAGAAGGCTGAGTAAAGATATCCGTATTTGATACTATAATCTTGATTTAGAAATATCTACAAATAAATTTCTGTTTGGTTAGATTTAGTATTTTCTCATGTCTATATATAAAATCTACATTAATCAATAAAATAAAAGCTAACTCGCTTAGCATTCCATTTGAAACATCGCGAATTAGCATGAAATATTCCAATATTGCAATAAAAGATACGTTTTGATTATTATCAATAAGCATTTGATGGACTAATATTTGATTTAACTTATACACTTGAATTCAGGTCTTTTATAGATTTAGTTTTTCGAAATATTAAGAAATTAAGTTTCATATTCTTAAGAGCCTGAAATTTAACCAATCATAATTCCTTAGTGGATCTAATTTTTTGAACATAATTAATATCTCCAATCTTACTTATGAAGAAATATTGTTTTATCGTGTACAGCTGTCTTCCTATTATTTGTTTTTCTCAATCATTTTTCAACGATGTTGGACAAGGGTCTAGATCAGTTGCTATTCTATTTTCGCCAGAGCAATCACTAGATATCACAAAATTTCAATATTCATTTTCCATAAAAGGAAGAGTTGATATCACACCTTTTATTGGATATGGAAGTCGAGGTATTGGAGGAAGTCTATTTAATGGGGGTCTAGCCGTGGATTACTATGCCCTAAAACAAAATGAAACCATGCCGATCAGTCTTTCTATCGGAGGTGTATATGATTATAATTATTTGACGAGAGCAGGAATTAATAGTTCATCTGAGATTGGAACAATTAGGAGCAATGTCTATCATAAATTAACATTAGACAATTTTAGCCTTATTCCTATTCTTGGGTATCAATATCAATTTTTCTTAAATGATTTCAATGCGAATGATTCTGCTGTAGAAGTAGCAGTCGCGCTTGGCTTAGAGTTAAGTGGAGGCCAATTAATGTATTTTAAACCGTCTATATTATTTCCAATGGGAACGACACAGTACTTTCTGAATCTAGGCTATATGTTTTAGTGAAGAAGAAATTAATCGCTTGTAAACGATTTGTTTGTGTTATACAAAGTGCTTCAACATAATCACCTCCTTTTCTGTAAGTGGCCGAAACCATCCTCTGGGAATATCCTTTTTAGTCAAACCGCCTAAATAAATTCTATCAAGTTTAGAGACTGAATAATCTAAGTGTTCGAAAATTCGGCGGATGATTCTATTCTTTCCAGAATGGAGTTCGATTAAGACTTCTGATTTTGTGACATCAGGTACATAATTAACACTATCAACCTCTGCTAATCCATCATCTAATTCTATCCCGCGCTGTATCTTATCTAAATCGGAAGGAGCCAATCTACGATCCAAAAAGATGTGATAAATTTTCTTCACGCCATGACTTGGGTGCATTAGCTTTTTTGCCAAATCTCCATCATTTGTCAGTAATAGAAGACCAGTCGTGTTTCTATCAAGTCGTCCTACTGGATAGACGCGCTGAGTCACTTTTTTTGACACGATGTCTAAGACAGTTCTTCGACCACGATCGTCTGTGACAGTTGTCAAGGTATTTTTAGGTTTATTCATTAATATATACACCTTTTTCTTTTCAATCGTTACGACTTTATCATCAAATTGAATTTGATCCTTTTTCGCGACTTCGTATGCAGGGTTTATCTCTACTTTCCCATTCACTTTAACATGTCCTGCTTTTACAAAGTCTGCTGCTTTGCGGCGTGAACAAATGCCTGAATGGGCGATGTATTTATTGAGTCTCATTGACATGGGCGAAAGATATGACATTCTGTAACAATACTTTTTACACGACAATAAATTACTTTGGTCGTTTTCTCTTTACTATGAGTATGCACTTGTATGTTATAGTGGCTTCCTAACTAGAACAAAGTTCGATTCACTCTCGAATTTATATTATCTTTCTCCCATTAAAAAATTGTAAATGGATTTCGATTCTTACAAAGTTTCAAAGCAAAAAAAGATTGAGTTATATAAAGCAATGCTTTATCCACGGATGATCGAAGAAAAGATGTTGCTTTTGCTTAGACAAGGAAAGATTTCTAAATGGTTTTCTGGCATAGGCCAAGAAGCAATTGCTGTCGGGGCGAGTTCTGTATTGGAGGACAACGAGGTGATATTTCCTATGCATAGAAATCTTGGTGTGTTCACAACTAGACAAATTCCACTTCACAGATTATTTGCTCAATGGCAAGGAGTAGAAGGAAGCTTTACAAAAGGCCGAGACAGATCATTCCATTTTGGAACTATGGAACATAATGTTGTCGGGATGATTTCTCATTTAGGGCCTCAGTTATCTTTAGCTGGAGGAGTTGCATTAGCGCACAAAATTAGAAATGAAAAGGCTCTGAGTATTGCCTTTACGGGAGAAGGAGCAACTAGCGAAGGAGAGTTTCATGAAGCTCTAAATGTTGCTGCTGTTTGGAAATTGCCAGTGATTTTTATCATTGAAAACAATGGCTATGGTTTGTCAACACCTGTTGCTGAACAATATGCTTGTGAGCATCTAGTAGACCGAGCCAAAGGATATGGCATGAAGTCAAAAAGGATAGACGGTAATAATATTTTAGAGGTCTATTCTGAATTAAGTAAGATCGCAAAGAAAATAAGAAAGAATCCTCAGCCATATTTGATAGAATGCAATACCTTCAGAATGCGTGGACATGAAGAAGCATCTGGCACTAAATATGTGCCTAAAAAATTGATGGACAAGTGGGCAAAAAAAGATCCTGTTGTTAATTACGAAGACTATTTACAGCAGTCAAAGGTCTTATCTTCTAGTGAAATTGAAAGTATAAAAGTGCTTTTAACTGAGACGATTCAGGCAGAACTGAATAGAGTCAAAGAGGCAAGCACATTTATCACGACAGAGCAATCAGAAGAAAGAGATGTATTTGCTCCAGACGAAACAACAATGCTAGCTCCAGGTAAAAAATCAAGCGAATTTCGGTTCATAGATTCGATTACAGACGGTTTGTCCCTTGCGATGGACAAACATGATGAATTGGTTTTAATGGGACAAGATATTGCTGACTATGGAGGTGTATTTAAAATAACCGATGGCTTTTTAGACAAGTATGGAAAAGCCAGAGTGAGAAATACACCATTGTGCGAAAGCGCGATTATTGGTGCAGGATTAGGCTTAAGTTTAAAAGGTATAAAATCAGTCATCGAGATGCAATTTGCAGATTTTGTAACTTGCGGCTTTAATCAAATTGTTAATAATCTAGCTAAATTATATTATCGCTGGCAGCAAAATGCTGATGTCGTGATCCGAATGCCTTGTGGCGGTAGCGTAGGCGCTGGTCCATTTCATTCACAAACGAATGAAGCTTGGTTTACCAAAGTGCCAGGCTTGAAAGTGGTATATCCTTCCAACCCGAAAGATGCAAAAGGACTGCTTTTAGCGGCGATTGATGATCCTAATCCAGTTCTCTTTTTTGAGCACAAAGCATTATATCGATCAATTAAAGGGTCGGTCCCTGAGTCTTATTACCACACACCAATTGGTAAAGCGAACTTAATTAAAGAAGGAAATCAGGTGAGTATCATAACGTATGGACTAGCCGTGCATTGGGCTGTGAAACACGTAGAAGAAAACGGAATTGACGCTGATATATTAGATTTGCGGACGCTCAATCCTTTGGATTATGACGCCATTGAAAAAACAGTCAAGAAAACAAGTAAGGTCTTGATCTTGCATGAAGACACGATGATGTCTGGCCTCGGTGGAGAAATTGCAGCGTATATCTCGGAGCACCATTTCGAATATTTAGATGGTCCTGTCGTCAGGGTTGCAAGCTTAAACACTCCAGTACCATTTGCCAAAAATATAGAGGAGAAATTTTTAGCTAGTTATCGATTGGGTGATAAGCTGGAGATGTTGCTTAACTATTGAACATCAACTGAAGTCGGGAATTAATGTCTCAGGTTTTATGAATTTTTAATATTTATTCTCACACTACTTACTTACTTTTGTCACATGGATTTATCGAAGATGTTATCAGTGTCAGGCTTACCGGGTTTATTTAAAATGGTAGGTAATCGATCTAATGGATTGATTGTAGAAGATTTAGAAACGGGAAAAGGGCGCTTTTGCTCATCAAGAAAGCATCAGTTTACCCCTTTGGAGTCAATTGCTATTTATACAAATTCAGATACCATTGCTTTAAAAGAGGTATTTGAAAAACTTAAGAAAAAGGATCCTGCACAGATACCCACTTCTAAAAACACTGATGATGAGATCCGCGCATACTTTACAGATCTCATCCCTGATTTTGATGAAGACCGTGTTTATATCAAAGACATGAAGAAACTTCTTAAGTGGTTCACTTTTCTAAATGAAAAGTCCTTATTAGAATCAGAAGAAGAAGAATAGAATCTAAGATCAGTTTTCAATTAGGAATTCATCGACTTCTCCAAAAGACCTGACCAATTCATTATAGATATATTGTTTTCTGTCATTTCCATTTTCAAAGGCAGCTTTGACTCTTGATCTGTCTCTTTTGTATTCATACTTCTCACCACTGCCAGAGATGACATAGTGTAAATTAAACCAACCTTTTTGTTTCGCTGGCTTTGGCGAATATGACGAGTCGTGTTTTTTAAATTTATTAGATAAGATTTGGCCAGCATTCACTTTCAAATAATAGAGTTGCACATTCTCTGTAGAATGATATCCGCTCAGTGTAAAATTAGCCGCATTACTTTGAATAAACATGGTGGGGATATATAAATTTTTCCCTTGTATTTCTAAGTAATTATTTAGTTCAGTGAATTTAATATTGCTGAGATCTCTGATGTTGACAAATTTTGAAAATTGTGCCATCATTGCTAAATCTTTTATTTGACCATTTAGAATTTGAGCTCCAATGAAACCTTTCGTTTTTCGATCTTGAACCTGCCATTTTTCATCATAAAATAAATCAATCACACACAGAGTATTTAGCTCACCTTTTAAATGGGCTGAGGTAATCACTTCTTGTCCAAAATTTTTATTTTGCTTCATACAGTTTTCAAGGTCGATTCCTGAAGCATCTATATTGAGATGCAAATGATATAAAGATTCATTGTGACTTAGTTTTCCATCGCTTTCAAAGTTTCCAGAAAATGCTTTACCATTGGTATCAATATTGAGTACATCATGTATGCTGTTTACATTTACATGAATGTCATTGAGTTCTACTGTATTGTAAATCAGTTTGTTGGTTTTCAATTTTAAAAAGAGCCTATTTTTTTCCAAAAAGTTTTCTGTAGAACTTGATTCTGACGCGTTAAAATTGACGACTTCAGTTAAATTAACTTTGTCGCAGTCGATGTCCAATTCCCATACGGCATGTTTGTTAGTTGAAAATTTTCCATTGATGCGAGCATCAGATTCATCAAGTTTGACATGTACATCTTTAAAAACAATTTCACCATTTTCTATTTTTAAATGGCCATCATTTATAGACAACCATTTATCATTATTCGATTGCAAACGGATGTTATTAGGTATAGCATTAAATTTGAATGCTTTAAATAGGTCAGTTTGCTTTTTATCGAAATTGATATTAGATAAAGAAAAAGTCTCCAGAGATAAAAGACCTTCTACATCTTTAAACACACTATTATTCGTGAAATAGTAGAGGGGTCGAACAGCCAGATTTCCACCAAAATTCAATTGTCGTAAAGTGTTATTCGTGATATCATATTTAACTGTCCCGTTGACGGTTTCATCATCAATGTCGCAGGTAAAATTTTGAATAGAAAATTCATTTTGATTTCCTGTCATCGTAGAATTAAGATCGGAAAGTGTAATCTTATTTTCTGTTCCTCTAACAGCACCAAAATCTTCTAAATAAAATGTATAATCAAGATCTTCAATGTTATCCAAAGTGACGATACCAGAAATGTCCCCATCTAATTGAATAAGCTCATTTTCATTTTTTGTATTATTCTTTATCCAGGTATTAAATATATCTGCCCCTAGCTTTTCTACTTTCACTTCGATATTCCGTGTTGAATTAGATGTATCAAACCAGCCATTAGCAGTTATCCCATGATCAAGTTGTGTGCCTGAAATATTTAGTTTTTTAGTATTTAGATCATATAACAAAGTGGATTGAAATGAATCATAGATCTCTAGTAATTGAGCATCACCAGAGTTAATTAAATAGTCAAAATGCACTAAACCTTGTGCTGATATTTTTACCTGATCTTTCGTGCTTTTTAAATCCATGGCTGCAGATTCCAGATTGAGCTGAATGATTTGATCTGCTGTTCCTCGATCTAATATGACTTTAAAGTTTTCGACAATGAGTTCGTCAATATTTATCAAAGATCTCTCTGATGAAGATGAACTTGAATTAGTGATTAAATCTTCAATATTCCACTTTTGATTCCTTTCTCGTAATGTCACAGATCCATTTCGGATGACTAAACGACTGATCACAAGATTTGAAAAAAAAGATTGAAAAAGATTCATTCGGATCTGAAATTCCTCTAGTTGTATCGCTTCATTGTAGTCGAGATCGTACAGTTTCGGTTCTGCCAAATCCAATGAAATTGAAGGAAAAGAACTGATATAATTAATGTCAGCACTTGTATATGATAGCTTGCCGTTTGTGATTACATTAAGTTGATTTAATGCAGCGCTTTCGATTCTGCTTTGAAATACGACTGATAATAAAATAGATAGTAGGAAGATCAGAATCACTCCTACAATAAGCCATTTAAATACCTTAGAAATTATTGATGCCATTTGATTGTGAAGACTAAACGATATTTAGACGGTGTTTAGCTTAGGATGGGTCGGATTTTACACCTGTGACCCTAGAGAATTCAAAATATGCTAATGAACTCATTTGCTACAACTTCTGATGAAGAAGAATTTTGCCTCAATTGGAATAATGACAGCAATCTCGAATCTTTGATTCCTGCTTACTTTTTCATCATAGAATTATTTAACTATTATCTATACATATTATTGCCACAATTCCTCACCATAAGACCATCCCGTCCTCGTTCGTTCTTTAATCAAGTGATCAAATTCTGGCTTGCCTGTAACTTTCATATTTAGTGCATCGTATTCAATATCAGAGTTTGTCCGCTGTGCTAAGACACCGACCAAAGCCATTTCAGTCAGACTAGCCCCATATTCAAATACAGATCCGGGCATTGGTCCAATTCCTTTTATGGCATTCAGCCATTCACTTTGAGGATCTTGGTGACCAACTCTTGGTATTGTCTGTGCAGGCATATTCTTTTGGAAAGACTGCCACTCATCATCAGAGACTAATAGCTTTGGTTCATTTGGTCTGCCTCCTGTGATAACAGATCTTTTGGATCCGATCATGATCATTCCTGTATTTCCTAGTTCTTAAAAGCGATATTTAATTTGTTAGCAGGAGAATATGATTTTAGTGATGGGATGAACATTGCGCCGGCGGAGTAGGTGGCGGATTTGCGGACGAAGCGTCTTCTGTTTATTGGGGACATGTGATTTAGTTTAGTCTTGGGTGGAATAAGTGGAATAAGTCCTTCATCAATTTAAATAAATAATGGTAGATCTTCTTTGAATTGCTCCTAATTTTTTGATTTATCATTCTTAGTTCTAAGATTTCTATACTTAGACCTTTGATAATCTGACATTCTTATATTCTATTTTTGCAATTCATTTAGCATTAAAATATTGATATTGGCGGAAGCTTTAATCTCATGTTCAAGCACTATAATGTCCAAGCAGACAATTCATATTAAAAGGTCATTTATATATTTTTTACCTATGAGATTTCTACCAACTTAGCTTTGATTAATCTAATTTGAAGAATCTTGACTGTTCATATGAGATAAAGCTCTCATGCGATTCACAAAAACCAGTTTCTGAGACTTGAAGATGTCTTATATCACACATAATATATTATTTTAAAACGCAATGTATAAATAATTCATTTAGAGGTGTTAAATTCGTTTTCGACTAAAGTATCAAAATAATGAAGAAAGAATTACGAGCTAATGTATGGCTGTTAATTGTATGCTTATTGACAACGGTTCAACTAAGCGCAGAAAAATCTGAATCTAAAGAATTTTTTGTTGGTATCACCTGCCCAGGAGATAAATGGGTCGACTGTGATGCAGAATTATGGTCTCTGTATCAATATGGAGATGCCTATTTTAAAACCTATGACGGTACTTTCAAATTACCAGAACCAAAAGAACATTGGCATCTAAATGAATGTAACACCGGTTATATTGAAAGAACATGGAAGCATAAAGCTTACGGAAAATGGTATGAATGTACTCAGACAATTCATGTTGGAAATTCTAATCAAGGCTCAGATATTTACTGGCCTAAAGAGGGCCTCGTTTTAGAAGGCTGTAACCCTAATATTCTTCCAGAAAATTTGCCTGCATATTATAACAAGCCTCATTATAATACCGGCTCATGTGATATGATGGTTGATACATATAAAGATCAGATCTTTTCATTTGGAGGTGGTTGTAAGAAGATCATTAGAAAGTGGACTGTGATCAACTGGTGCGAATATGTGCCAAACACCTATCCGAAAAAAGGATACCACGAATATTATCAAACGATCAAGATCAGCAACAACGAAGTACCACATGCTTACGATAATCCAGTCATCGAAATAAACGCGACGAACTGTGAAGGGACATATGTTAGTGTTCCAGATTTACAAGTTGGTGGTGGAGACTGTGATGCTGGACATAAAATCACCAACAATTCTGCTCATGCACAATACGGAGGAGCTGATGCAAGTGGATATTACCCGGTTGGAATGCATACGATTCATTATGAAGTAGAGTATGGTTGTGGATTGAGTAAAAATTTCACACAAGTCATCAAGGTCAATAATAATTTAGCTCCGGTTCCTATTTGTGTAAGTGGATTATCAATCGCATTAATGCCTGTTGACGAAGATAGAGATGGTACACCTGAAGATGGCTCAGTTTTAATTTGGGCTAAGGATATTGATTTCAAAAGTTACCATCCTTGTAATCTTGATTTGACATATTCATTTTATCCGGATACACTTGTGATGTCACATGAATTTACGTGCGCTACTGTAGGAGTAAATCAATTGAGTGTATATGTATCTGATACGAATGGTAACCAGTCGTATTGTAAAGTAGAAATATTCGTACAAAATAATGCTGCCAATATTCCGGGTTGCAATGCCAATGGCTTAGCTGAGGATGCTGAAGGGGAGGAAGCGGACGCTGAGGAAGATGTTGATGGAGACGATGCTGAAGATAACGATGACCAAGATGGTGATCAGTCAGAAGGAGAAGATCAAGATGAGGTCTATGGAGAACATGATACTGAAGATGCTGAGGGTGATGGAGAAAACCAAGATGGAGAAAACCAAGAAGGTGATCAGTCAGAAGGAGAAGATCAAGATGAGGTCTATGGAGAACATGATACTGAAGATGCTGAGGGTGATGGAGAAAACCAGGATGGAGAAGATGCAGAAGATAATGACGGAGAAGATAACGATGAAGATCAAGAAGGTGGTGAAGGCCATGAATCAGAATCAGACACAACCGGTCACACTGACCAAGACACAAGTGACTTATCCATGATCTATGGTAATATGATGTCGATGCATGGTGAAGCATTATCAGCATCAATTATGTTTGAAGGAGAGAGCTATGATGTCGCAGGGCAGTTAGAATATGAGACTGTCATGGTGTCTACGATTGTAGATAGTTTTATCAATGATTTTGGAGAGACTTTATACATCACTGACTTTAGCTATGAAGAAGTGCCGATCGAAGGGACAGGCACGACAAAGAGTCCTTTTGAAATGGAAGCGTTTGTGGGAGAATCTGGAGAGTATAGTGCGGCCGATATCCCGATGGGGCAGACGGTGAACATCGTACCTTCTGTAAATGCTGCTGAATATTTAGCAAACATTTCTACAGCTGATGGTATTATTCTTTTCGAGCATATTACCGGTATTAGTAGAATCACAGATCCACATATCCTACTTGCTGCAGATATCGATGGTGATCTTGATATAGACTTTGATGATGTCGAATTTTTAATTGATTACATCTCGGGGGATCTTCCTGCTTTACCAAATCAAGAATGGTTATTTGCGGATGCACAATATTCGTTTGAAAATTCAGAATCACCATGGTCAGAATCATTTTTTACAAATGAAATTTTTGTAGATCAGCAGATGTATGAAATGGATTTTATCGGTGTCCAAATTGGAGATCTAGGAGATAAAGATTTAGAGAATAGAACGACGATTGATGATTTACGAAGACAAGTAGATCAATATCTAGGAAAGACATTTACATCAGATGTCAGTATCTCACCAAATCCATTTATAAATGAAATTCAATTGACTGTCGAATCAACCCAGACAGAAATGGCGACTTTGACATTGTTTGATCTGGCAGGTAAGTTGATCCTAGAAAAGCAAGTCATCTTAGAATCTGGACAAAACAAAAAGACAATAGAATTGACAGATTCTTCATATTCAGGAACAATCATCTATAGGCTTAGCTCACCAACTCACGAACATCGAGGCAAGTTAATCCGATTGAGGTAAAACCCCAATAACAGATGATTAAGAGGTTCACAAGCGTTAGTTTGTGAGCCTCTTTTTCTTTTGATGTTTTTCATCTTCTATTATTTGATGTGTTCTCTAAAGAACGAAGTTGTTAGCTACTGATGAAATTTGATGTTTCTTCTTATCGGACAAATGAGGGTTTTCAGTATTGATGAGTAAGACTTATATTTTTAATTCCTTGAAGTCTATGTGGCATTACAAATAAACGAACAAAACTCGAAGACGATAAAGCACCTCTAATACACTATTTCTAAATTCTGGAATATGCTCTACATAAAAAACCAGAGCATTCACTCTGGTTTTATTTTTTTCAATCCTTAGATGGACAGTATTCAATCATGATATGCTTCAATCTAATGAGCATCTTTTTTACTAATCTAGAGATCGAATCCGGTTTTGCGGCAAAGATTTCGAAACCTTTGCCGAGACCTGGTATGGCGGTTCCATAAACATTACTTTATCATTTTAATTTCTCTGAGAGAAGTTGTCAATTTGATTGGATTAACAAGAAATCAAAACGCGATTAACAATACTTCAAAGTAAATGATAATTTGCATATGTGCAAATAATCGGTATAACATTTTAATAATTTGTTTAAATAAACCATATTCAATGGAAATTTATTTATTACTCAGAATATAATATAATGACCTTTTGCTGATATCAAGTTCCTGGCTTCAGCTTCCTATTTCGAAGGTTGCGTCTTTCTTCAAAGTGCCCACTTCCTTTTTCGAACTTAACGCTTCCTAATTCATATGTCTCTACTGCAGATTTTCTAACAAAAACCGCTTTACATTTTCTCCCATGATTGCCTGAATGTCCGATTCTGAAAATCCTTGCTTTAGCATTTCCTCAACGAGTAAACCAAAACCCGTAATATCAAATGGTGTCGTTACACTTCCATCGAAATCTGAACCTAAGGCAACATGACTGACACCAATAAGATCACGTGTATATTTCATAGCTCGGACAATAGCTGGAATACCTTCGTTGCCAATGGCTCCAGAAAAATAAGCAATACCAATCAGGCCACCTCTTTTTGCAATCTCTTGTAAATGTCTATCTGATAGATTTCGAGGTGTATCATGGGTACCCTTTACACCTGTATGAGAAGTCAAAATCGCTCCTTTGTAATCTCTTAAAATATCATCAATAATGGCTTCTGAAGAATGCGCTACATCTATGATCATCGACTTTTCTTCCATTTTTTTGAGCACATCAAATCCAAAAGGAGTCAATCCTGCAGCAGATAATCCATGAGCTGATCCACCAAGTTCATTATCAAAAAAATGAGTTGGCCCTAACATCCTCACTCCAACGTTATATAACTTATCTAAATTTTCAATTTTACCTTCTAGGCAATGACCGCCTTCTACACCAAGTAAACCTCCTATTACATTTGAATCAGATTCTCTTTTTTTGAGTAAGGTCTGAAAGTCAGACTTTGATTTGACGACAATAAATTTATTATCGTATTTGCTAGCAAAGTGATGAAGTTTTAGACATTGATAGATGGCTCTATTTAGCAAACTAAACCAAGTACCAACTCGCTGACCTTGTCCTATTGACAAGGCAGTGATCATATCAAATGAATTACCATCATTCTTATAAAAATTTTGTCCAGAAGGTGACTTGGAAACGATTGTAAACGCTTGCAGAGCGACATTTCCTTTTTGCATTCTCGGAAAGTCAACATGTCCATATGATTTTTCTTTAGTCAAATCTCGATTCCACAATAATGCATCACAATGCAAATCGGCTACAAAAGAAAGTGTAGAAAATAAGGCTGCAGCTCTCTCCGAGATTTTGTATGGTTTAGCTAAAGTCGTTTTATTTTTCCCTTTCTCTACAATCGGAGGAGCGATTAAAACAAACAAGAAATAAACTGCCAATAAGGCCAATAATGTAAATAAAAGACCCTTCATGAAATTGTATGTTGTGAGGTGAACATTATAAATATAGCACGACTATTCGTATCGTAATGATTCTATCGGATCAAGTCTCGATGCTTTAAGTGCTGGATATAAGCCAGAAACGACTCCTACAAAAATACATACGATTAACCCTAGGGTGATCCATGGCCACGGTATGATAAATGGACTATTCGTATAAATCGAAACCAGATTTCCAACGATGATTCCTAAGAATATACCGACGATTCCACCGATTTGGCAGATGACAATCGCTTCGGTAAGAAACTGAATTAATATATTTTCACGAGTTGCTCCCATTGCTTTTCTAACGCCTATTTCTCTGGTGCGTTCAGTGACTGATACGAGCATGATATTCATCAATCCAATCGCCGCACCGAGTAATGTCATTAGTGCGATAGCGATGGTACCCCATCGCAGTTGACTTGTCATATCTGTCAATATTTGAAGAATGCCATCGGACTTACGTATTTCAAAATCGTTGGGATCTTTGGCATTCAAGCCTCTGACATTTCTAAAAATACCAATGGTCTCAGCTACAGAATCATCTATTCGTGTCGCATCAGTAACTGAGGAAATGATTGAATAATTTGTCTTTGTATGGCCATATTGCTGTTTTGCTAATTGCAGAGGGATATAAACCGCTCGATCAGTTCCGCCACCCATGGAAGACCCTTTTTCTTCAAGCACACCGATCACTTTAAAGCGGTTTGCATTCAAAGAGATAATTTTTCCTAATGCTAGATCTGCATTTCCATTAAATAATTGCTCGACGATATTACTACCGAGAATTATTTTAGAAGTCCCTGTTTTGGATTCTGAATTTGTAAAATTTCTGCCATGCGAAATTACAAATGATGACACTTTGAAATAGTTATTGTCGATCCCCGTAATAGACACAGTCGGATTAGTCTCTTCTTGATCAAATTTTGCTGTGGCAGATCTTGTTCCTCTAAAATAAATTGACACAAATGAACCTCCGGAAGCAGTTATTTTTTCTTTGTACTTCATCGCTTGATCAAATGCGATTGGTTCTGAAATCTTTGACCGTCTTCCAGGACCATTGGACTTTAACTGTTCTCTTGATGGAATCACTTGATAAGAATTAGCGCCAATTCTAGTAAAGCTATCACTCATAGAAAATAAAATAGCATCAATTGCTGTCAATATGCCGACTAGACACATGATCCCCACAGCTATAATTATCAAAGTCAAGAATGACCTCAAGAAGTTTGTCTTGAGAGACAACAAGGCCATTTTTATGTTTTCTAAAAAAGTCAAATTCTATTTTTAATAATGATCAATAATATTTATGTATGTAATATAAGTCATTCTGAACTCGCAGGCTGTGTCATAATTGCTTTTCAAAATGCATTTATTTCAATGCAATATAAATTTGCTAATTATTTAGTGGTTTCAGCCAGAGGCTGATCAATCTTTAGTTGAAAAACCCTTAATCCAAGGTGGTTCTTTGCCTTGAATTTTGGTCATAATTATTCATTGGCCTCAAAGCTGGTCGATTCAGAATCTCATCCTATTTTGTAGTAGCTACCGACTGACTTCATTCTAACTTTTTCATGATGAAAAGTCAGCAAAAATCTAGTCAATTTTAATGCATACACACAATGCTGGCTCCCACATCCACAAAATTGACAAGGCTATTCTTCTGTTACCGCATTTGCAGAATCATTCAGACATACTAAAAGAAATAAGGTCGGTTAGTCTTAGAATTAAATAAGTATTAACAATTATAATTGGATTAAACAATTCTCCTGAACCACCGTGGCGGCTGCACTGTAAAAACCGAGGAGCGATTGTTTTTACAATGATGTTTGGTTAATATTCATCAAAGAAAAGTAATGAAAAAGCATTTTTTTTAATCTGCTTTAATAGTTCAATACTCTAATTGTAAACGATAAAAAGAATTTAAAGGCTCAGAATGACGCTCTCGTTTGAGGCTGTTTGTCTACACAATATTTTATAGCCCTTTGAGATATTAGAGGCTCAGGATGATACTAATATATTGAAAAGTAAAAACCTTAACGGAATTAGCGACTTGTTTTAAAATTCTGCTGTAGTATATTTAGAATATATGGATGAATGTAACCATTTGAAGCGACGACTTGATTTCCTTCTCTGAAACTGTCTCCTCCATTATAATCTGATAATGTACCACCCGCTTCTTCCACGATCAGCATCCCTGCAGCGACATCCCAAATATTTAGTTTTAATTCATAATAACAATCTATTCGTCCTGCAGCCACAAAACAGAGATCAAGAGCGGCTGCACCAAATCGTCTGATTCCTCTTGCATGTAGCATCCAATGTTCTAAGGTATTGACCAATGGTTTAAAGTTCAAAGATTTTGAATATGGAAACCCAGTAGCCAATACACATTCATCTATGCTGTCTTTTTGACTCACAGATATTTTTCGATCATTTACAAAAGCACCTTCTCCTTTTACCGCAGAAAAACACTCTTCTCGCATCACATCGAAAACGACTCCCAAGACAATATCCTCATCACGTCTGAGCGCGATGCTCACCGCAAAGTGAGGTATCTTTTGTAAGAAATTAGTTGTCCCATCTAATGGATCGATTATCCAAACAAGATTTCCTGCTTCTTGCTTCACAGTGTCTTCTTCTGTAATAAAGGAAGCGTCGGGTAGCAGTTCTTGTAGCTTTGCTACGATTTTTTTTTCTGCAGTTTGATCTACATAAGTCACCAAACTATTGTGATCTTTTGTAATAATCTGATCTGTGCTAACCTGATGTAATTGATCTCGTATAAATGCACCGACATCAATACTCAATGTTTTTACTTCATCACAAATAACTTTTAAATCCATATTTTTAAGCTTAATTTTATCGAGTCATTATATGTACGAAACGCACGCAAGATTGACCCTTTATTTGATGCTTACTTTATTCGCTAAAAATACTCTTAATATGTACTCCTGCTTTTATTTTCAATCCATCCAATAATCTCGGTTATCTGTCTTGGGGCTACTCGTTCCGCTCTTCGAGATCGTTCGGTCATGCCCTGTCCCTAAAAAACATGTTCACAATTAAATAGCTCATTCTCAATGGCGTTTGGTATGTAACTCACATTAAATTTAATTGTAATCTCAACGTATTATTTATTTATAAATCTAGCAATTATATTACCATCATATCGATAAACCCCATCTAAAGCACCATACCAGATACTTCCATCCGCAACTTCTAAAATCCCAAAAATCATTCCTTTATTAGCATCATGTTCTGACCTAATTATTGTTGGATGTGGCTTATTTTTTGATAAGGAATTTTCATCATAACGAGACAATACCCATTTTCCGTCAGATTTATCTTGTGAACTCGTCCATATATCTCCTTTACTGTCTTCGTAAATATACCCAACAAAATTTTTAGTGATGTTCGTATAGGTAACTCCGTTATATCGCCAAAGACCATCATTTCCTCCAAGCCAGATATTCCCTTTTTGATCTTCGATTATCCAACGTACATTAACGAAAGGAATGCCATCATGACGAATGGTGGCAAATGTTTTTCCATCATAAACAAAGCTATGATTTCTAGTGCCAAACCATAACTTACCTGTTTTGTCTTCAATAATTGAATTTATCTCGTTAATCGGACGCTGTAAACTTGGAATAAATTTTCCTGTTTTATCTTCAATAATAGAATCTTTTTCTATAATAAAATTTCGAAAATATTTACCGTCATAAAGGCTTGCTCCGCCATTAGCTCCAAACCAAATATTACCGATCTTATCTTCATATATACAGACGATTTCATTATTAATCAGTCCATTTTCTATATTGAAATTTTCAAAGGAATGACCATCGAAATAATAAACACCAGAGCCAATAGTACCAAACCATAAGTTACCTTTTCTATTTTCTAAAACTGAGAAAAAGCGATCATCACACACCTTTTTTGTCATATTCGTAAATGAAGTTCCATCATATCTGAATACACCATCAAAAGTTGCCATCCAAATATTTCCTTTTCTGTCTTGTGCTAAGGTTCGAGTGATATTATCTGGTGCATCGGTGGTCATCACGACTCCAGTCTTTTGTCCTACATGATAATTGTGAAGGTCTGCTTTGTCCTGGCCTTTACAGGAAGAACAAAAAATATGAACTAAAATCAAAAGAGAAAGGCTTCTGAATTCCATCATTTTCATATCCTTACTCCAAAGAAAAATACAATTAAGCCCTATGTATTTCATTGTTAATTATTTGAATATAAAATAATAGAAATAAAAAAGGAGTGGTTTTCGACCACTCCTTTTTTTATTTTTTTCTAAATGTTAGCCCATTTCGCTAACCACTTCTTTCACTTCTGGTACCATTCTTTTTAACATGCCTTCTATTCCTGATTTTAGTGTCACTGTGGCGGAAGGACAACCACTGCAAGAACCCTGCAAGACAACGGTTACAATACCCTCTTTCCAAGATTTGAATTCTATATTGCCGCCATCCATTTCTACAGCTGGTTTAACGTATGTATCAATAAGGTCTTTGATTTTGACAACTAATTCTGCTTCATCTCCAGTGTACTCATATCCAACTCCATTTTCTTTTTCAAGCTCGATCATTGCTTCTGTAAATCCTTCAGATAAGATCACTTTATCTTCTTCGACATAGGTCTTGATAAACTCTTTTAATTTCATCATGAGGTCCTCCCATTTGAAATTAAATTCTTTCGTGATTGTCACAAAATTATTACAGATATACACTCCTTTCACATATGGAAAATCAAATAAGGCAGCTGCTAGCGGAGACCACTCATCTGCTAATTCTCTTTCTCTAAAATCGGCGGTTCCCTTGTATAACATTTTGTTCGTGACAAACTTTAATGACTCCGGATTCGGAGTTTGCTCTGTATAAAGCATAACCGGATTTGTTGTTGTAGTACTCATGTTTTCCTATTTAGAATGATTCTTCACAAAGATAACACCTTTTCATTGTTTGTGTTTTAGGATTTGTGGAATTATTCGACTTCGCTAGGAAGAAAGCTGAATTGCAGGCTGCTTAAGACATAAATTTTAACCACAAAAACCATGATTTAAGCTGTTTACTGCTTTGAATCTCTTCAAAAGACTTGTTTTGTCAATTAAATGACGTAATTTTAGAATAGTAGTAAATTAAGCCAATTATATTGGAAACAGCATTCAAAACAAAAAGCCATATCATCTAAGAGTTTATGATATGGCTTTTGATGTTTTAGAATCTCCTCGATTCTAATAATCTCAGAGACTCTTTCTATCTAGTTAGTACACAAATACGACCATTCGTTATGTAAGAACATGCTCCTTTGCTATTGCAAGATCTAATAAAAACGAAATTATCGATGCGATTTTTGTTCTCTTATACTCTAGTAAAATTATTGAACGGATGAATAAGCAAGAAATTCTGGACCAGTTCGTTTATGTACTCAGTGGAGCAGAATCAGATCATGAGTATTATACTAGTGAAAGCTCAAACGGCTGATTTTCTCTGAAAGGAGAGCACTAATCAATAGAATAAAAATCAATTTAGGTCTGGAATAAGAAATAGATATTTAAGCAATAAAATAATGTCAGAGGTTCAAGAAACATTACGGATAGCAATTGTACAGTCCAAATTAATTTGGGAGGATCGCTCAAAAAACAGAAGTATTTTTGAAGACCAAATTCTATCTATTTCAAAAGATGTTGATGTGATTGTTTTACCTGAAATGTTCAGTACAGGATTTACAATGAATACATCATGTGCAGAAACGATGGATGGAGAAAGTATTCAGTGGATGCGTAAAATGGCAGATAAGAAGAATGCAGTCATTTGTGGTAGTTTAATTATTGGGGAAGATGCTAGGTATTATAATCGACTGATTTGGATGCCTCCAGAAGGAGAGTTGTCCTACTATGACAAACGGCATCTATTTAGTTATGCTAATGAGGATCAATATTTCGCTGCGGGTACACAGCAAAAGATCATAAATTATTTTGGGTGGAGAATTAATTTAAATATATGCTATGATCTAAGGTTTCCGGTTTCTTTGAGGAATGTTAACTCTTATGATTGTCTACTTTTCGTTGCGAATTGGCCTCATAAAAGAGCATTGCATTGGAAGACATTATTGCGCGCAAGAGCAATCGAAAATTTGACGTATGTAGTCGCTTGTAATCGGGTAGGAGAAGATGATAATGATCTTATGTATTCGGGCGACTCTACAGTATTAGGCCCCGATGGGATATCTTTAGTAACAGAATCTGAAGAGTCTACTATTTTGATTGCAGAGTTATCAAAATCTACATTAGACGATTACCGGAAGACTTTTGCTTTCGAAAAAGATGCAGATACATTTGAGATTAAATCTTGAACCATAAAAGACATAAAAGTTTTTTTTACACATAATGCATGTAAGATTTTTTGAGTAAAACTTCTAAGCACATAAATGCTTTATGAGTTTACCTGTTTCTTTTATGGTTTAATCTCTGAGGTGCTTTTGAGTGCTAAGTGTTTAAATTAAATCCTCTCCAAGATCCGCTTCATCCGTAACACCGCACTAA
>Ga0209828_1001181_pt1 | contig 24144 bp, 20 predicted proteins | sample MaitaG_FD_187429 | JGI IMG/M metagenome (GOLD analysis project Ga0209828, IMG submission 187429) | Marine algal microbial communities from Maine, USA - Maine_Asex2 metaG (SPAdes) (version 2) | ecosystem: Host-associated > Algae > Red algae > Unclassified | place: Maine, USA | collected 2015-01-05
CTGGCCAAGCAGGAGCAGACGGTTCTAATGGAGCAGATGGTGCTAATGGGGCAGATGGTGCTACAGGAGCAACGGGAGCTACAGGCGCACAAGGAGAAAAAGGAGATACTGGTGCAACAGGAGCTACAGGAGCTACAGGCGCAACTGGCCAAGCAGGAGCAGACGGTGCTAACGGAGCAGACGGTGCTAATGGAGCAGATGGTGCTACAGGAGCAACGGGAGCTACAGGAGAAAAAGGAGATACTGGTGCAACAGGAGCTACTGGTTCAACAGGAGCTACAGGCGCAACTGGCCAAGCAGGAGCAGACGGTTCTAATGGAGCAGATGGGGCTACGGGCGCACAAGGAGAAAAAGGAGATACTGGTGCAACAGGAGCTACTGGCGCAACAGGAGCTACAGGCGCAACTGGCCAAGCAGGAGCAGACGGTTCTAATGGAGCAGATGGTGCTAATGGGGCAGATGGTGCTACAGGAGCAACGGGAGCTACAGGCGCACAAGGAGAAAAAGGAGATACTGGTGCAACAGGAGCTACTGGTGCTACAGGAGCAACAGGAGCTACAGGCGCAACTGGCCAAGCAGGAGCAGACGGTGCTAACGGAGCAGACGGTGCTAATGGAGCAGATGGTGCTACAGGAGCAACGGGAGCTACAGGCGCACAAGGAGAAAAAGGAGATACTGGTGCAACAGGAGCTACTGGTGCAACAGGAGCTACAGGCGCAACTGGCCAAGCAGGAGCAGATGGTACTAATGGAGCAGATGGTGCTAGAGGTGCGACAGGAGCTACAGGTGCTACTGGACCGCAAGGTGCGACAGGAGCCACAGGTGCAACAGGTGCAACAGGTGTCGCAGGAGCAGCAGGTGCTAATGGCATTAGCTGTTGGGATACAAATGGAAACGGACTTAATGATGGAGGTGAAGACACCAATGGTGATGGCTTATTTAACTCAAATGATTGTGCTGGTGCTACGGGAGCTACGGGAGCAACAGGAGCTACAGGTTCTACTGGAGCTACGGGTGCTGCTGGAGTCAATGGGATAGATGGTGTTCAAGGTCCTCAAGGATTACAGGGTGTTACAGGAGCTACTGGTGCAACTGGTGCAACTGGTTCTGCAGGTCCAATTGGCCCTACAGGTCCAGCCGGAATAAATGGAGTTCACTGTTGGGATACCAATGGTAATGGTATCGGTGATGCAGGAGAAGATTCAAATGGAGACGGACAATATAGTGCAGCTGATTGTTCAGGTGCAACAGGTGCTATTGGAGCACAGGGTGTACAAGGAGTACAAGGTGCACAAGGTATTGAAGGTCCTCAAGGAAGACCTGGTGCAACAGGTGCAACAGGTGCTACAGGTGCTAATGGCCCACAAGGTCCACAAGGTCCACAAGGAACTGAAGGTCCTAGAGGTCCTGCTGGTCCTGCTGGTGGAATGTCTATGTGCAAAGCATCATTTGATATTCCTTCATGGGAAGGTGTTGTCAAGAACCAAGAAGGAACATTTGAAACAGAATGTTTTGGTACTGTAACTTGGTCTATTATCGATAAGGATTGCTGGGGAGAGAGAGAAGGTGTAACGTCAAACCCTGCATTAAAAGTTAGATATGAATTTGAATCTCTTGATAACGTGCCTTCTTGCGCATTAATCCAAGAATTCAGTAATGATATGGTAGGTGACTGTGTTACTTTCGCAATTGCACAAAGAGGTGAATTAAACGGTAATTCATTTAGTGTAAATATTGTAAGAGTTGATTCAGGTAGTAACTGGAGTACAGATCACAAATTTTATTTATCATTATTTTATTAATCTTATATAACAGGAGACTTTCGTAAGAAAGTCTCCTGTTACATTCTAAATGTAGTAGTATGAAGTTTTTAATAAATACGGTCGTAATTCTTCTTTTGGTACCAGCGTTAACATTTGGGCAAAAGAAAATGAAATCTTTTTCTAATGCTTATGTGCCAGCTGGAGGATTTATGTCCATATTCGGTGATTATGAATTTTCAGGAGCAGCAAATACTGGAAATTTAAAGACTTCAAGGTCAGACCAAAAAGGGTTCATAAACTTTGTAGAAGGTAGTAATTGGATGGGTCAAGCTGATAATCAATTCATAGACGGATATGTCTGTGTTCATCACAATGATTCATTTACTTTTCCTATCGGCCATCAGGGTATTTATGCACCTATTGCTGTTTCCGGAGCAGTGAAAACTGCAGCTGGATTTTTCAATAGCAATCCTCAAAAGATAAATGGTTTTAAAACTAATTTATCTTCTGATTTAGGTAAAATGATTGAAGTTGGTTATTGGGATATTTTGGGCCCTAATAGCTCAAGAATTACATTAGCTTATAACGAGTCTTTTGATATTGTAGACTTAACAGATGGAGATTTGAACTCGCTCACAATAGTAGGTCTTCAAGGAAATAAATGGAATGTAATTTCTTCGTCTATTGACGAAAATGCTCTGAACACATTGTCATCAAAAGGATCTTTTAAAGGCGCCTCAGACTTAAATGCAGGCTCTATTACAACTGATGAAGAAGTGAATCCTAATGATTATGATTACTTCGCATTAGCATCAATTACTAATGATCAGTTATTATCTAATATTGAGTTTAGCGTTTTCCCAAATCCATCTATTTCAGGAGCAGATATAAATATTGAATACGAACTCCCTACAAACGGATCTATTCAAATTTTTAATTCAGCAAATGAATTGATGCACTCTCAGAACCTTGTTCAAGGTTTAGGTGTGTTTAGCCTAAGTAAATTGAATCTTCATGAAGGAACTTATTTCGTTTCTTTTATTGACGGAGAAGGATTTGTAAAGTCTAAGAAATTAATTATAGTTAGCAATTAATTCGCAACATAACGGAAATATATTTGGGTTCATAGTTTCAATACTATGGACCTTTTTTATTGTAAACCATTTTTGTAAAGCCTTTTTGATAAATGTAATTTTTGCCATGATACGGTCCTTCACGGGATAACGAAATCTTTGATTTTATTCTATATGAACATACTGCAAATCAAGCTAAATGTAGTTTGCAATATTGATTTAAGATATGTTTTCCGCTAATGTGATATTATAAACTACTTACCTAGATTCTAGTGTTTTTCGAATGATTCTAAATGTTTTCATCGGTTGTTTTAATGCAAAAGCATTGATTATAAATGGTGGGATAGTTCCTCCAGGATCAGCAAAGAATGTATGAGATACAAAGATCTGATCTTCATTGATTTTCTTTAAATTCCAAGAACCATAGCATTCTTTAATCTTAACATATTTAGAATCTGGAATTAAGTTTGTGTTTTGACTGATTTGAATAGTTGCTTCATTATCACTCCTATTGATTTGATTTGTGTACACGCCAATGCGATCTCTTGCTGGAAATGGTGTATTTATAACGACTAAAACATCATAGCTATCCTCTGTGTTATTTTTAAGTAATTCTACTTTTGATAGATATGGAAATATGAGCTTATACTTCTTTGTATCAGTTATTAAATTTATCGCTCCTTCTATTGTAGTTGAGATTTGTGTTTCTATTTTATACTCTAAGTATTTTGAACCTGAAACCTTCCTCGTATAAGCTTGTATCCCATCTTCGTTTGATGCTCTTTTCCAATCATTCGACTGTGCAACAGAGCAAAAGCTGAATGAAATTATTATTTGTATAAGGATTAACTTTTTCACTTGCAAAACAGCTATTGATTTAATTTAAAAATTCAGTTTGCATAATGGTTCTGAATTCGTTAGTTATCATGGCAGTGGCACCCCATAGTATCTCTCCATTCAAATTAAAATAGGGTACATTTTTTATTGAATTATTTCTGATGGTAATATCTGTTATTTTAATTATTTTTTCATGAAATAGATTTTTGACTGGGAACTCTATCGTGTTTGCAACTTCTGTTTTCTGTAAATTATATTTAGGTGTGCCATGATGAAAAGCTACAAATGGGTACACCATAAAATTACTGACATGGATATATAAAGGACTCAAAGCACCTAAAACTTCAATGTCTGACGGAATTAATCCGAGTTCTTCATTAGTTTCTCGAATTGCACATGCCTCAAGTGATTTATCACCCCTTTCAAGTTGTCCACCTGGAAAACTGATTTGTCCAGCATGTTTATCATTTTGATTATCTCCTGGGCGTTTCATGTAAATGATATGTAAAACCTCATTGACATAAAAAAGGACCACAAGTACAGCTGCTCGCTTTGGATCTTCACTTGGTTCATAGTACTTATGATTCATTTCTAGTGAAGCCATTTTTATGTGACTAGGCTTACCAGGCAATGGTTTACACAGTTTGGTCTTGATTAAACCAATAGTAGCATCATTCGTCATAATTAAGAATTAGATCTTTAAATAGTATGACGCGTAGGGCTACTATTTATTTGATTTCTTAAGATAATTTTCTAATGCCATTGTCATAGATGGAGATTCTGGTGAGGGAGCAGCAATATTAATATCAAGACCTCTTGTCGTCACAGCTTTACTAGTAGATTTACCATAAATAGCTAGTCTAGTGTGATTTTGATTGAAGTCAGGAAAGTTATCATAAAGTGATTGAATTCCTAAAGGACTGAAGAATACAAGAATGTCATATGTGACATCGGAAAGGTCAGATAGATCGCTAGATACAGTTCTATACATCATGACACTCTTGTAATTGAATTCATTCTTTTCGAGATAAGAATCAACATTCTGCGCTCCTAAGTTAGAACATGGAAGAAGAAATTTCTCAGTTTCTTTATGTTTTGTTAGTGCGGTATTTAAATCTTCAATTTTTCGTTGTCCTACAAATACTTTTCGCTTTCTGTAAACGATAAATTTTTGTAAATAATCAGCTATGGCCTTTGTTAAACAAAAGTACTTCGTCGCTTGCGACATGGAGACTCTCATATCTTCACAGAGTCGGAAGAAGTGTTCAATTGAGTTTTTACTAGTGAAGATGATGGCAGTATATTCGTCAGGTCGAAGTCTATTTTTCCTGAACTCCTTTTCAGTTACGCCCTCTACATGAATAAATGGTCTCCAATCAATTTGAAGATCCCATTTTTTTGCAAGATCAAAATAAGGAGACCTTTCTGGCTCAGGCTGTGAAATCAAAATAGTTTTGACAGGTCTGAATTCTTCCTTGGCCTCTTTAGAACTACTAGACATACTCTTCTTTTAAAACGAAAACTCACTCAGTTAAATACCCGTAGTATACTCCTGTATAAGTTTCAAAATAATCATTGCAGGAGCTATTTCGAAGGTGCAAATATAGATAAAAAAATGGAACAGATTAGCTTGCTTGTCTTCAACTGTCGATAGAGCTCCATTCCCTTGTCTTAGGATATAGCAGATAATGATCAATACTAATCCCAAATAAAGCATAATTTGGCTAATACTAGAATAATTCAATAGGATAACTACAGGAAACAACAATAAGCCACAAATTGAATTAGAAACTATAATCAAAAAGTTATAATCAGAAATTAACTGTGATGTCAAAGTGATACGACCTAAAATGAACAATGAAAGGTGTCTGATGAGGTAAATTCCAGCTATCATAGCAAAGATGCTCCCATAAACAGCAAATCCATCTATGCTATAATGTGTGATGACATAGTGATATACAAATAGAGAGAGGCATATTAAGAAAACAACATATAATAGCACAAAAAACACCATTTTACCTCCATTTATGTCTCTATTGACCAGCTTTAAATAGTTTTTATTACTAAACAACTTATATAAATTATTAAAAGCCTTTCGATCTCTTACAATGGATAAGGTCAGTAATAGCAGGGCTAGCAAGATCATGACAAAGACGAAAGATTCGTTTTTGCCTTCTATTTTGGGATTTTCCAATGAAGGATTTTCCATTGATTTAAATATCGAACTTGATGATTTTGACATTTCTCGGACCGTATCTATCTCAAAAGGGTTTGTTTTAGTTATAACTTTGCTTATGGAAATAGATTCTCCAGTCAGATTATTATTAGTGATTTGTTCGGCATTAGCTGTGACCGGTATACTATTTCTAATTATCTCAAAGGGGTTTTTAGCCTGAGAGAAGCTTGTAAAGAATAAAATGATGAAACAGTATGTTACTGAGACTTTCTTCATAGAGGCCTAAAAATACTTCTTATCTGTAAAGAATATGCTATTCTTGATTGCTGTTAATGATGTGTTAAGCATTTTTATTGACATTGTGACTAGAATACCTTTGTAACAATACAAATTATATAGCTGACATGCACAGTCAATCAATTCGAAATGTATTAGTTCTCGGAACTCTAGCTCTTGCTGGAATCATTTTCATTCAATCATATTGGGTCTTTATGACTTGGAATGAGAAAGAAAGTCAGTTTGATGAGACTGTGCGGATTACTTTAAAACGAGTTGCAGTGCGCGTTGCAGAATATAATAACAGTGAACTTCCTCGACAAGGCATCATTCAGCGCAAGTCATCAAACTATTATGCAGTAAATATCAATGATATCATTAATCCAGTCATTCTTGAAAATTATCTGATTGAAGAAGTAGAGTCGAGTTTACTAAATACGGATTTTGAATATGCGGTTTATGATTGTCAATCTCAAGATCTTGTCTATGGTAACTATTGTAAGCTTGCCGATGATTCTCAAGAATATACTAGGTCTACAACACTGCCAGAAATTGAAAATTTAACCTACTACTTTGTTGTCAAGTTTCCAGAAAAGGCAAGTTATTTATTGTCAGGCATGTGGACTTCCATTTTCTTTAGCATTATAGCCCTGTTAGCCGTCAGTTTTTTCGTGTATTCAATGTGGATCATCTTGAAGCAACGGAGGTTGTCAGAAATGCAGAGAGACTTTATTAATAATATGACTCATGAATTTAAGACACCTATTGCTTCTATAAAGATTGCTTCAGATGTCTTGTCTGGCCAAGAACAAATAATATCTGATAACAGATTAAGCCAATATATTAATATTATAAAAGATCAAAACAATCGACTAAATAAACAGGTTGAAAAAGTATTAAGTATAGCTAAATTAGAACGAGAAAATTATCAACTGAAAAAAGAAGAGATCAATTTAGCTGATATTTTAAGTGACATTGCAGGTAATGAAAATGTCAGATTAACACAAAGCACAGGAGGATTGATCACAACTGATTTTGCTCATGATTCGATTTCAATTTATGCGGACAAAGTACATTTCACAAATTGTGTGTATAGCTTATTAGATAATGCAATAAAATATTGTAAAACGGTCCCTGAAGTCCTCATCTCAGTCAAAACTAAAGGCACTGATACCATACTTGAAATCGCAGATAACGGAATTGGTATAACAGATGACCAAATTCCAAAATTATTCAATAAATTTTATAGAGTCCCTACAGGGAATGTGCATGATGTCAAGGGTTTTGGCCTCGGATTATTTTATGTTAAAAATATTTGTAAAGCACATAATTGGAACATCAATGTAAATTCCAAAATTGGACAAGGCACTAATATCATTTTAAATATCCCTAGTTTATGAAACAAGATATCAAAGCAAATATTCTTTATGCTGAAGATGATGAAGCACTCTCATTTTTGACAACAGACAGTCTCGGCATGCAAGGATATAGATTGGATCATTATATTAATGGTAAAAGTGCATTGACTGCATTCAGAAAGAATAAATATGATCTCTGTATTCTAGATGTTATGCTTCCAGAAATGGATGGTTTAGAGATAGCTAAAAATATACGAGCCACTAATCAACAGATTCCCATTATATTTTTAACTGCTAAAAGTTTAAAAGAAGATAGGATAGAAGGGCTTAAAACTGGCGCAGATGATTACATTACTAAACCATACAGTATTGAAGAGCTTATTTTAAAAATTGATATTTTTTTAAAAAGAAAATTTATTACTCAGAATATAGATTTAGCAATACAAAACATTGGTAATTATGTATATGATCATGATAATCTTAAATTGTCAATTAATGATTCAATAAAAGATCTGACTCAAAAGGAAGGAGAATTATTATATCTCTTATCAAAGAATAAAAACACAATTCTAAAGAGAAGTGAAATATTACAACGTCTTTGGGGTAATGATGATTATTTTCTTGGAAGAAGTATGGATGTTTTTATAAGTCGACTGCGCAAATACTTGAAAGAAGACGCAGCGCTAAAAATTGAAAATGTACATGGAGTTGGCTTTAGATTTATTTGTCCGTAGGTTCTGCGTGATATTTTAACTTTTCTAAATCCCAATCAATAACAAGGCCACCAGCGAGACGCTTTGCAACATCTTTACCATACAACACCTCAGCTAGATACAGTGCTGCCTCAAATGATTTCGCTCCACCTGCGGAAGTGATATATTTATCATCATGCACAAAGAGAACATCTTCCATGACACTCAGATGAGGAAACATCTTTTTATAAGTATCAATGTCACTTGGGAAAGTCGTTGACTTTACCTTGTCAAGAAGACCAGCTTTAGCTAATATAAAAGCTCCATCACAATGTGAAGTGATATATATGGCTGCTTTGTCAACTGACTGCACAAATCTGATCATCTCCAAATCTTCTAAATCAGAATCAAGATGATGCTCAGCACTAGGCACAACGAGAATATCTATCTTAGGTAAGTCAGGAGATGAGTAACTAAAATCGGGCAACATCACTATACCTTCAAAACTAGTCACCGGTTCCATAGATTTTGAGACAAGAAATGTATTCATTCCCTTAATTTCTTTTCTGAATTTTGTATGCTGGAAAATGTCAAACGGAGCAGTTAGTTCTGTATTAAAAACGCCATCCATAATTAAAAAACCAACATTGTAAAAATCCTTATTCAATTTTTGATTCGGACGCTCGACTTGTTGCTCTTGGACATTAGATCGACAAGCATAAATTGTTGTTAAGGTTATAAGTATAAGAACAGGACGTAGCATATTATGTGTTATTTTACTGTGAAATTAATCATCTTAATCAAGAAGAAGCCATGAATATTCGAATTATACTTTTGTCTTTAAGTCTCCTTTTGTCATATCAAACTAGTTTTTGTCAGGAAGAGATCAGTGTAGAAGATATCTGGAGAGACTACAAATTTACTGCGAAACGAGTACCTGGATTTAACTTTTTAAATGACGGTAAGCACTATACTAAGCTTGAGAGTAATTCAATCATAAAATATAGTATTGTTACTGGTCAACGAGTGTCGACTCTATTGAATGGCGATTCGTTAGAAAAACTTGATGGTGATATTTCATCATACTCTTTTAGCAATGATGAAAGCTTGATTCTTTTAGAAACAAATAAAGAATCTATTTATAGAAGATCTTCAAAAGCATTTACATATGTATATAACTCTAAATTAAAAACGCTTTTGTCAGTTTTTGATGATGATAAAATTATGTCTCCGACAATTTCGCCAAATAATAAATATGTTGCTTATGGATGGAATAACAACTTGTATTACCTTGATATTGAAAGCGGAGAAACAAACCCAGTTACAATGGACGGGGGCGTTAATATGATCATTAACGGTATTTGTGATTGGGTTTACGAAGAAGAATTTGGATTTACAAAGGCATTCTTCTGGTCACCTGATAGCAAAAAAATAGCATACATTCGGTTTGACGAATCAGCTGTAGAAGAATTTACGATGACAAATTATACGGGTGAATCATATCCTGAATATGTCACCTTTAAGTATCCAAAGGTAGGTGAAGAAAATGCTAAAGTAAGTACGCATGTTTTTCATTTAACATCTGAGAAAACTATCACCGCAGATGTTGGAAGCTTAGAAGATCAATATATACCTAGAATAAAATGGGCTAACAATGCTGAACAATTATGTGTTTTTAAAATGAATCGACTGCAAAATCACATTCAGTTATTTTTAACCGACGTAGAAAGTGGGAAGTCCAATATCCTTCTTGAGGAAAAAAATAAATATTATATAGACATCACGGATGACTTAACATTTCTAAAATCGAATAAACAATTTATTTGGTCTTCAGAAAAAAGCGGATTCAATCATTTGTATTTATATGATTTTCATGGAAATGAAATACAGCAACTAACTAAAGGTGATTATGATGTCACTGGATTTTATGGTGTCGATGAAAAGAATAACACTCTATTTTATCAAGCTGCAGAGTATTCTCCTATGGATAGACACGTCTATCAAATTGGCTTAAACGGAAAATCTAAACAAAAACTTACAAATAAAACTGGAACAAATAGCGCTCAATTTAGTAGCACATATGATTACTTTACTTGGACTAATTCTACAATTTCGAGCCCACCGACTTATGAGGTAGTCAATAGAAATGCTAAACGTATCAGAAGTTTGGAATCTAACGATGAACTCAAAAGAACAAGTGTAGCATATCCAACAGCTGAATTTTTCAATTTTAAAACTTCAGAAAATATTAAGCTAAATGGTTACATGATCAAGCCAAATGATTTTGACTCTTCTAAATCTTATCCTGTTCTCATGTATGTCTACGGAGGTCCGGGGAGTCAAACTGTCACAAATAGTTGGAAGGGTCAGAATTATTGGTGGTTCCAATTGTTAGCCCAAAAAGGATATATAGTCGTAAGTGTGGACAACAGAGGAACAGGAGCTAGAGGCGAAGAATTTAAGAAGACAACTTATCTAACACTTGGCAAACATGAAACGACTGATCAAATAGAAGCTGCCAAATATTTAGGGTCTCTACCTTACATTGACGCAGAAAGGATAGGAATATTTGGATGGAGTTATGGAGGCTTTATGGCATCTCATTGTATTCTTCAAGGTAATGATGTATTTGATACGGCGATTGCAGTAGCGCCAGTAACAAATTGGAAATGGTATGACACGATATATACTGAGCGATTTATGCGCACTGATAAAGAGAATGAATCGGGCTACGATGAAAACTCACCAATATATTACGCAGACCAATTAAAAGGAAGTTATTTACTTGTTCATGGTAATTCTGATGACAATGTTCATTTTCAAAACTCTGCAGAAATGGCTGCTGCTCTAATTAAAGCAAATAAGCAGTTTGATACTTATTTTTACCCTAATCGGAATCACGGAATCTACGGTGATAATGCCAGATTACACCTCTACACTAAAATGACAGACTTCATTTTGGAAAATTTATGATTGGGTTTAGTTAAAACATTCTTAAAAAACAAGGAATTCACAGCGTTTTTAGGGTACATCGATTTTTATTTCGTCTTATAAGTGAAATAGACGATGACTTTTTTAAAGATGATGCGTCTAAAGAATGAACGTGAGCTAGAAAAGTGAAGAATGAAAATGATCATGTTCCAACAAATACGGTAGATAGTTTTTTCATGCATATGACAAAGCTGAAAGTGAAAAGTTGCTTTCAGCTTTTCTTTTTTTATAGCTTTTTTTGAAAAACTCTTTGATCAAAAGAAAACGATTCGACACCAATCAATATCACTTTATTAAAATCGGCATGCGAAGGATTAATGTCAAAATTAGACTCTGCCTGTATGATCATAGAAGAAACTTCTAGAATACAACTTTCATTTTTCCTATGCTAAGTATTTTCAATCATTTGACATTCTCGATAAGATTCTGGATTTGATAAATACCAATTATCTGAAAGCTCATTTTTGTCAATTGTAGAATATGCCAGGTCATTCTCAATATGAATAATCATAACCGAAAAAATATCGGACAATACCATATTGCTCCTGCGTACTAAATTTTCTATATAGGCCAGTGATCTTGACCACGAGCTGTATATGACACCAACACCCTTAGAATTCCATCTGCCAGGATAGCCAGGCGCAAAAAGTTGATTTGTGTACTTTGATAATGTGATTCTATACAGCTTCATCACACTGGATATCCCATCATAATTCTGTGAAGCTCTTCTGTAATAAACTCTATGCCAGTCACGGTGCTAAAATAGCTCTTCGGAATAGTGAAGTTAAGTCCCATTGCTGACTTTTCACACCAATCATTAAACTGCATCGTCGATCCAAAAACTTCTTTTACCAAGTTATATAAACCAAGAAGTTTGAATGACAACTCTAAAAATCGCTTCGGTAGAACTGAAGATTCGTTTTTATACTTTGCAAATGTTTTAGGAGTCACCTCAAAAACTGATTCGGCAAGAAATTTCATTGTTAAGTCGGTTTCCGTTAAAATCTGTGAGATAAATTTGAGGATGTTACATGTGATTCGATTAGCTTCAATATTTTATCATTGGAAGCACCTTATAAGGAAGCTCTTGCTCATATTTAGTTATATACGCAACTGCGGGCTCTTCTATAAGTGATGAATCTAAGTCGCCATTAACTTGATTAATAGCTGACAGTATTGCCGATCTATCAATCTTAAAGGTTTTTTATGAGTGAATTGCCAAGTTATTCAAAGGCGTAATTTTAGCATAATATACATGAAAATATACGGTTTTCAAAGATTTTGGTTTCTCACTCGACGATGTATACAGTACTATTAAAATCTAAGTATATATTTGTGCTGTGAAAGAGATAAAAAACAGAAAGGCAAAGTTTGAATACAGTTTCGTTAGAAATTATGAAGCTGGAATCGTATTAAAAGGCACCGAAGTGAAATCAATACGAGCAGGTGAGGCAAACTTAAATGATGCTTATTGTTTGTTTGTCAATGGAGAGCTCTTTATCAAAAGTTTGTATATCGCCGAGTACGATCATGGTAATATTAATAATCATGAAACTAGAAGAGACAGAAAACTTCTCCTGAAAAAATCAGAACTCAAGAAGATCGAAGCGAAAGCAAAAGAAAAAGGTTTTGCAATAGTCCCTTATAGGATCTATATGTCAGAGCGGAATCAAGTCAAAATTGAAATAGCGACAGCACAAGGAAAAAAATCATACGATAAGAGTAAGAGTATCAAAGAAAAAGATGCCAAACGAGATCTTGATCGTATGAAAAAGGGTGAAGCCTATTAGTCGCATTGTCAGACTTCAAGAAACCATGTCTTATAATTCATGGACTCAGTTATTTTTTATAAAAACACTTGTCTCGACTAATGTTTAATTTTTAGGAGCTGATTGTTATATTTGTCTCATATTCAATGATAAATACATTGTAATAAAGTAGGATATGAGTCAAGTAAACAGAAGATGATACACTTATGGCAAACAATAAAAACTCAAAAGAAAATATAATTCCAATCTCAGGAATGTATCAAGATTATTTTCTTGATTATGCTTCCTATGTTATACTGGAAAGAGCGATTCCACACATTAACGATGGCCTTAAGCCTGTCCAAAGAAGAATATTACATGCTTTAAAAAATGTCGATGATGGCCGTTTTCATAAGGTTGCAAATATCATTGGACAAACTATGCAATATCACCCACATGGAGATGCGGCGATTGGCGGTGCTCTGGTAAAGCTCGGACAGAAAGATCTTTTGATCGATACACAAGGAAACTGGGGAGATGTCAGAACTGGCGACTCCGCGGCGGCAGCAAGATATATCGAATCAAGACTCACAAAATTTGCATTGGATGTTGCTTTCAATGCGCAAACGACTGACTGGCAAGTTTCTTATGACGGTCGAAAGAAAGAACCGATCACGCTTCCAATGAAGTTTCCCTTGGTGCTTGCACAGGGAGTAGAAGGAATTGCTGTAGGTCTCTCGACTAAGATTTTGCCTCATAATTTTATTGAATTAATCAAAGCCTCTATTAAAATCCTTGAAGGAAAGAAAGTAAAGTTGTATCCAGACTTTCAGACTGGAGGAATGATTGATGTTGGAGAATATAATGGAGGTAAAAGAGGAGGAAAAGTTAAGATCAGAGCTAGAATAGAGCAAGTTGATAAAAACTCAATCGCGATTAAAGAACTTCCATTTGGTGTCACGACGACCTCTCTGATAGATAGTATTGTAAAAGCAAATGATAAAGGAAAAATTAAGATAAAGAAGGTCATTGACAATACTGCAAAGGATGTAGAAGTATTAATTGACCTTGCTCCAGGTATTTCTCCTGAAGTCACCATAGATGCTTTATATGCTTTTACGCATTGCGAAGTATCGACTTCTCCAAACGCCTGTGTGATCGTAGATGACAAACCTCAATTTGTTTCTATTAATGAATTATTAGAGATTTCTACAGTCCAAACAAAGGATTTATTAAAGCAAGAATTAGAGATTAAAAAGGGGGAGCTAGAAGAGAAGTGGCACATGGCTTCTTTAGAAAAGATTTTTATTGAAAATAGGATTTATCGAGATATAGAAGAATGTGAAACTTGGGAGGCAGTTCTGGTTGCTATTGATAAAGGTCTCAGAAAATATGTATCGACACCTTCTGATAAACCAAAGAAATCTGATAAACGGATTCGCTTGATGAGAGACATCACAGAGGAGGATCTTGTCAAACTGACCGAAATCAAAATAAAGCGGATTTCAAAGTATAATAAATTTAAAGCAGATGAGCGCATCGCACAAATTCAAGAGGATTTAAAAGTAGTCCAGCATCACTTGGATAACCTCACCGATTTTGCCATCGCTTACTTCGAGAATTTATTAGATAAATACGGTGCCGGCAAAGAGCGTAAAACTGAAATCACAAGTTTTGAAACAATCAAAGCTCAAAAAGTAGTTGCGATAAATTCGAAATTATATACAAATCGTAAGGAAGGATTTGTCGGTAGCGATCTTAAAAAAGATGAATTTATTGCTGATTGCTCTGATATAGCAGATATCATTGCTCTGCGTAAAGATGGCAAATTACAAGTCTCAAGGATTACGGGAAAAAAATTCATGGGGAAAAACATCTTGCATGTTGGTGTATGGAAAAAAGGTGATGATCGGACAACATACAATATGGTCTACATCGATGCAAAAACAGGCCGAGCTATGGCGAAGAGATTCAATGTGACTGCTGTCACAAGAGATAAAGAATATGACTTGACAAAAGGTGCAAAGGGATCAAGAGTCCTATATCTGACAGCAAATCCAAACGGTGAATCAGAAGTGATCAAGTTTCAGCTATCACCTGGCTGCCATGCTAAAAAGAAAGTGTTTGATTTCGATTTCTCTGATCTTGCCATAAAGGGTAGAGGTTCTGGAGGAAATATTGTGACAAAATATCCTGTAAAAAAGGTCACTCAAGTATCTGTTGGTAAGTCTACTTTGGGTGCAGCCAAATTTTGGATTGATGAAACCAGCGGTAGAGTCAATAAAGAAGAAAGAGGCAAATATCTTGGAGCCTTCGATACAGGTCAACAAATTATTGCACTATATAAGGATGGGACTTATGAAATTAGAGATGCTGTAGAAGATGCAAAGTTTGATGGTGCTGAAATGGTACACGTCGCAAAATATACAGGGAAAGAAGTCATCAGTGCATTATACTATGAAGGTGACAAAGGGTGGTCAATGATCAAGAGATTTGAGGTTGAAACGAACTCCAATAACCAGCGGTATAAATTTATTTCAGAAGGAAGAGGATCAAAACTGTATTTTGCTACAACTGATAAAAATCCAACTATCACATATAGTTATAAGACTGATGGGAGTAAGAAGGATGAGACCGTAGACTTAGCATCCTTCATCGAAGTGAAAGGATGGAAGGCACTTGGAAATAAAGTCGGAGAGTACAAGGTCCTATCGGTGAAAATACCAGAAAAAACAAATGCTGATGCTCAACAAACTTCTTTAGATATACCTGAAGAGCCAACTGGAGAAATGACTAAAGTAAAAAAGTCAGCGAATGAATCATCTTCAAGTTCAGTGACTGGAAAGAAGTCAGCTTCCGCAAAATCTAAGCCTGGCGCAAAAGCTAAAAAGGGAATTAAGAAATCTCCTAAGAAATCAGGAGCTTCTAAGACAAAAAAATCTAAAGATGATGATGACAAATTGTCAACTGGAGACACGATAGAATTAGACTTTTAGGCCAAAAGGTTAAAATAGGAATACGAATAGGAGAGGATGTCTCAAAGAGTTAATATTGCATCTCTAATGAATGGAATACGTATTGTTATAGCGATGGTTTTTTTGAGTTTTATTCTTGCTTGTCAGGGTAAATCTCCACGTGACATGTCTATTGAAGAATTGGATAGCCATATCAATGATCTGACTTACTTAAAAGATTCTCTTGAGACAATACGTAGATATAAGGTAGAGCAAGACACGACTGGTCGATATAATATTGACAATGCCGCGATATCTGAGATAGATGATATTTTTGAAAATAAATCAGTTGTATTTGTAAAAGGAAAGATCGACACAAGTCTTTCTATCGGTAAATTACGAATTACACAAGATAAGCCATTTGGACGCGACTTTATACAGAGCATATCGGTGGATGATGACGGTGCTTTTGCTGAGCAATTTGAAATTAAAAAAAATGGATTGTTCACACTTAAGTTTGGCTCTCACTCACAGGATATTTATTTAGAAAATGGAAAGACTATTGGAATTGTCGTTGATTCTATCGCGCCGACTAGCGTTAGATTTATTGGTGACCTAAGTGAAGAGAATAATTTTTTGACTACAAAACAATCTGATTTTAAAAATCAATATCAATCATTTTTTCGCATTTCAGGAGAAAACCTTCATGACACGAAGTCAATGATAGCATCAGTAAAAGATTCTATGACATCCGACTATAAGAGTTTCTGGGATAAGCCTTCACGAAAATTATCTTCTGCATTTAAGCAATTGATAGAACATAGAATTCATCTCAATGAGTCTAGAGTGTTATTGGCAAAAGCACAACAAAGCCAAACTGATTTTGATGAATCAATATTTCAACCACAAGATATTTCTTTGGATTCTGATGAATTATTTAATCTCTTTGAATTTAGAAAATACCTTTTCGAATATTTTGAATATAAAACTGACACCAGATTTTTAAGCCAAGAACTGATAAGTCGTGACCAGCTTGATTATTGGAGGCAAAAGTATAATGTGGTAGATTCATTATTTACCAATCAATCCATTTCTGAATTTTTAAAAACTGATGTCATATTCGAATCGATTGCCAAAATTAGAAATGCAAGTTTAAACCCACTTGTGCGCGATTTTAAATCTGATGTGTCTAATGCAACATATAAAGCAACAATAAATAATCGATATAATAGTATTCTAAAACCTCAGATAGGAACACTCGCTCCTGATGTGAGTGGAGAAACTTTTGATGGGGAAGGCTTTAACCTTAGCCAATTTAGTGGTAAGTACGTTTATGTTTTTGTGTGGGCGACTTGGTGCGGTCCCTGTAAGATCGAAATTCCGTATTATGAAAGAATGCTAGAAGATTATGCAGATGCCAATATCGAGTTTGTTGGAATATCAGTAGATCGGAGTAAGAAGAAGTGGATCGAAAGTTTCTTTTATAATGAATATCCAGGCTTGCAAGTATTGGTTCCGGGAGATTGGAAATCTCCTTTGGTGACAGACTATGAGATTACATCAATACCACAGTTTATTCTCATCGACCCAAGTGGGCAAATAGCAGCATTAAACGCTGAAAGACCAACTAAAAATATTAAGGCTCAATTAAGTCAATATGGTCTTTTCCCTAAGACTTATTGACGAATATAATTTAAGTCTTTTAGATTATCTTTTAATATATATTTGAGATCTATGAGTCGAGACCATCATTTCAACATGTTTAATAGAAGCGCTTTATACTTATTATGCTGTTTTTCAGTTTGCTTGATGACATGTTCTAAAAAACTAAAGGTCACAAGGATTACGTCAGTTGATCAAATTATTACTAAGAAGACGGTCCAGAATTTAGATTACCGCTGTAATTATAATTTAGCCTATGCTCCGTATCCTGAGGATGAGTATTTGTTTTTAAATCAACAATTACGTTTAAACTTTCACTTCTTAAATACCAAAGACGGTGGATATAATTTTAATCAGGAAGAGGCAGGCTCTATCGTTAAGCAACTCATTAGAAATGCCAATTTAAGACTAAAGTCAAATCATCAAATGAAACTTCCAGTTGGAAATAATACGACTGTTTGTTCGCCGATGTATCAGTATGTTCTAGCGTCTCAAGAAGGTGATTCAGGAATTTATTTTCATGCTGATGATGACTTATGTTTTTTTGCTAATAAAGGAAAGCATAGAAATAATTATACAACTAAAGTTATTGAAGAATATGCAATAGGTTTAGATAGTATTATCAATGTATTTTTCATGCCCCACATTCCTGAGAAAATGAGAGATGAAAAATATAAGGTTACTCAGACAGGAGTTGCACTTGGTAACGGCCTAAAAATTGCGGGCTTTTATGAGAGTCAAAAAAAACCATGGGAAATAGCAACTTTATTAAATCATGAAATTGGCCATATCCTGAGTCTGAGGCATTCTTGGAATACCAACGATGGATGTGATGATACACCACGAAATCCAAATTGTTGGTCTAGTAAGGCAGGTGGTGCCTGCGAGGTCGCTTCTAATAATGTCATGGATTATAATAATAGTCAAATGGCTTGGACGCCTTGTCAGCTTGGCCAGATCCATCGCCAGTTCAATGCTATCAATTCGAGCCAACGAGAACTATTAATTCCAAACTGGTGTCATTTAAATCCTCAGCCAATTATGATAAATGGACAAACGATATGGGAAGGCGCTAAAGATCTTAATGCGAGCATTCACATTTTGAAAGACTCAGAATTGACAATTAGATGTCGTCTGCATTTAGCAAAGGGAGCTAAAATAATTGTCGAACCTGGAGCGAGTTTAATATTAGATGATTGTCGCATTCATAATGATTGTGGCGATCATTGGTCAGGGATTGAAGTTCTTTCCAAAGGTAAGTTAGCTGGACAAATTATTAAGATGGGTGATGTTAGTTTAGAGAATGTTATTTCCGATTGAATATTAAAGATTTTCACGTATGATGAATATAGCATTTAGTATCATGACAACTGTAATAGTTTATATTATATATATGTAAAGTAGCCAAACTTCCAGCAAGTAAGTAAAGGATCATTGCAGGTAAAGGGATAAATGATAATTTTTCATTAAATATAAACAAGGCTAGCAATGTCCAATTTATATACATAATATTTGGTATCCATTGACTAGAGCTTGACTGTTGTGTTTTTCGTATTGCAATTAATCCTATCATAAGGAATATGAAGTCAAGAGAATGCCACCATACGGGACCCGTAGATCCACAGCTCACATGAACGGTATTTGCCATGAAAATGAATGGTGTCGCAATACAATGAACCATACATAGGGTGCTAGCCGCAGAGCCAAATAAATCCGACTTATAGTGTAATGACAATTTACTCTTGTTAGACTTAAACATTTGATTCAAAGTCCTTTTCAAAGGTGATTAAAATTCAATCTTGCCAATACAAGAAGTATGCAAAAGCAAATTAGCATTGGTAATAAAGACAACCAATCTACGACTCGTTGATCGTGAAAATGTTCTAATTTGAAATCACCCCAGTTTTCACTATCTATTGGCATATTGTCAAATATTTTCGGATAGAAATAAAGTCGTTTGCCTTCGTGAAACCGCTCTAAGGCATCGAGATAATTTAAATAATTAACCATATCAGTTTTACACAAAGTATTCATTACTAATTGAGTATGAATACTGGGAACAAATATGCCTATTAGATTGGTGAATTGATTTCTTTGGTGAAGTTTTTCATTCGTAGCAAGTCTAGCTCCTTCAGCTTCATCATCGCCCATCTGCTGCATAGCATAATACCAAAACCAACTAAAGTCTTGATCATTTGGGTGCTCATATTGAGTAAATTGTGGATAGTGTTTTTTGAATTTAGAGATGGTTGGTTCTTTTGGTTCATCCCATTTATTATGGTACCCATCTCGACTATCAATAGTCATTTCATATGCTTCTGGTATTGGATATAAATAAATGACTAGATTGTTGATCACCGCAGGAATAATAGCCGTCAGCAGAATCCAAACGGATAATAGAATTAGAGCATTTTGGTTGGATGATTTATTCCAACTTGTGACAAACCAGGACAGCGCAAACCAAAAAAGTAAATAAAAGATTGAGCTTAGACTAAAAGCTAAAAAACTATGATCCAATGAGATTTTTAAATAAAATTTTGCAGTGAGAAGTGACAGAAATAGAATGATAAACACACTTGCTATCCTGATCAAAAATTTGGATTGAATAATTTTAATTGGCTTAGGTGATTGGCTTGAAAGTAGTGACCATCTTCCGCTTTCTTTTTCTTCCGAGAGCAAGTTAAAATTAATAGCAATAATGAATAAGGGGAAAAGATAAATAAGTACAAAGCTAAAATCCAAATTACCTAAAAGCTGATAAAAAGGATTAAGCAATTCACTCGTATTTTTTTGCTCCTCAAGGTTTCTAATATTCACCAACTGTGCTGCTGGTCGTATGTCTTTATGCCCTATAGATAATCCTGCAATTGCTGGAGATTCATTAGCTAAACCAAAACGGATATAATATAAGAACAGTCCTAGATGACCATCTGTATATTCTAAATGTCGCTGTATATGTTCTTCCTGAGAATGAGCAGTTTTTTCGATTGTGGCTTGTTGTCTTTCTAAAAATAGCTTGCCAATATGAATACTCATCAAGCCAGTGCCAAAGAGTATCAAAAGTCCAATCATCAAGCCTTTAGAACGCAGATATTGTTTGATCAGTAGCCTCGTCATGTTCTAAATAGCTTTAAGATTTTTAGTGAAATTTGTACTGATTATAATCAATACAATCAACCACATAACTAGAGCAATTAATGATAGGGCCACGGAAGAAATCATTTCTTTAAAGGATAAAAAACCATGTTTAAAGACTGGAAAATCTCTCCAGTATTGCTGGCTAATAATTGCATTTTTGTCAGCAGAACTAGCGATATTATTACTTATATATTTTATCTGCAAGTCGTTCATGGTCTGAGCCAGATCATAACGATATTTTTCAGCAGCTCCACTAAAGACCTGATATGATAATATGTCAGTACCTGACAGAGTCATTGATATATTTTTAATAGCGATATAAGGATTCAAGATTGCCGTGCGATTGATTATTTGAGATTGTTTATGATAAAGTGAGATTAGATCTGCCTGATGCTTTCTATACGTGTTTGTACTGAGCTTTTCACCTTCACGCATAATGTACCCACTATAGTTAAATGGAAGTTCTTTGGTTGACGTCACATCATGGGCTAATAATAAAGAATCCTTTAAAGCATTAAAGTGTGGATCGTCAGGATTGTGGCTATCGCCTTGCTTGATCAGTTCAGTTTCTACGATCGTATCAAATTCTATTTTAGATGGAGTAGGATAAAGTACTTGACCTGCTACTTGAGTAATTTTAGGAAAGATTAAAGTAAAGAATAACCAAAATCCAATCAATTTTATCAGCGCAGACTTTGAAGATTGACTCCGCGCAGAAACCCATACAGCCAGAAACGAAATGATGAATAGATAAATCAAATAACTAAGAGATAATGTCACAAAGGGAAGAAGTACTTCGTATAAAGGAATGGTCTTCGGACTAAACACAAGTAAAATAAAAGTAAAAATAAAAGCTGGAAGGCAAATGACTGTGGCTATTAAAAAAAGACTCCATGAATTTCCAATAATGATATCAGACCATTGGGCACCCTGAGTCAGCAGTAATTTAAGAACTCCTTTTTCTCGCTCAGCTGAAATAGAAGAGTAACCTAAAAAGAATATAAAAAGTGGCAATAGGAGTTGTAAAATGAGCCCTGCCGATAATTCGCCAAAGCGGAGTAAGCCATTAGAGAAACTTGCTTGAGAGAAGTTAATCGTATTCTGTCGATGAGCTTCTAGGAAAACGGCATTACCTAAATAACTATCTAGGCCTCGATCGAAAAAACTTAATGGATATTTTTCGCGAAAAGCTACGTATCCGTAATGTGACATTCTATGAGGATGTTTATCTGGACTGTTTTCCCAACGGTCTCTGACATCGTGACTGTAATGGTCTACTGTGTGATGATGATCAAGGTTACTTAAACAAGAGGAAATCAAAGCAATAGCTATCAAAACCAAAATGAGTCCCACCAACAATAAGTTGGTGGGCTCAATATTCAAACTACCTAATGTTTGTTTCGATATTAGTCGAATCTTTCCAAATTTCATTTTTTCTTAAAAGGTATAATTGGCAGTTAGGATAAAATTTCGAGGTGCTCCAGGACCCAATCTAGACGGGTTAAGACCACCTAGCCAATAAGTTTCATTAAATAGATTATTGACTTTTAGAGTCAATTGCATACTTGTATTATTCGGTTTATAATATAGCGCAGCATCAAATACGGTATAGGCTGGTAAAAGTACTCTAGCAGTGTTATAAGTAGGGTTGTACCACGTAAATCTATCGCCAACAGATTGAGCACCAAAACCGATTCCGATTCCTTTCAAAGTATGACTCATGAAATCGTATCGTCCCCAGAAATTTACATTATGCTTTGGAGCCCCTCCGATTCTTTGTCCAATAAAAACCTCTACAGCATCTTCTACTATTTCGGCATTGTTAAAACCGTAGGACGCTAAGAGTTGAAAATTTTGAGTCACATAACCAGAAATATCTAATTCAAAACCTCTACTGCGTTGCTCACCACGAGTTGTTAAGTTGTCTAAATCATATGTATCACCTAATAAAATATTCTTTTGGGTAATATCAAATATGGCTACGTTGGCGAATAGTCGACCATTCATAAATTCACCTTTAAACCCAACTTCCTTTAAGCTACTCTCAAGAGGGTCAAATCTAGCAGGTGACGCCGCCCAGAAGAATCCTTCTGCAGTTGGTGATAATGATACTGTATTTGTATGTGGCTGAAAACCTTCTAAATAAGTAGCGTAAGCGCTAATTTTATTTGTTAGCTCATAAGTCAAACCCAACCTGGGTACAAAGGCATTCGTATTTAATTCGTCTTCTGAGTTTTTATAATTAAAAATATCTGTAAAAGACTCGTATCTCAAATTAACAAGAGCTGAAAATTTTCCAACTTTGAATTGGTTCTGAAGATAGATGCCGCTAGATGAATTTAAATTCGCAGGTATTCTTAATTCAGCGAGATTATAGGCATTTGTATTTCTAGCACCATTAAATGGAGTTTCTAAATTGAAATGTGGAACAGCAGGTACTGGCATCGTGACATCACCAACAACCATTGTTTGGAAATTAGCTGCATTAGCTGGATTAAAATTAGACTGGCCTCCACTATTGGTTAAATATCTTCTGGCACGTAGAAATCCTGCACCAATTTTTCTTTCCCAACGCGTCGCATCATATCCGACTAATATTTTATTGGTGATATTGCCACTTACTATATTGTAATCAAAATAAGCACTCAAATTATCAGTTTCCCAAAATTGTTGTCTTTGATCATATCTCAATCTTGCAAGTGTCTGAATAACATTGCCTTCAATGTCGACTGCTGTACCATCAACTCTATGTTCAGCTAAATCTTCTTCCCAAGTTTGTTTCATGTACTGCGCATTGAAACCAAAATTGTCAGAAAACTTTTTACTAAAGTTAGCAGTGAATATAAGTTCACTTGTTTTGTAATGATCGTTTGCTGCTCCTACATTGAGTGATATAGGTGTACTGTTAATATCAAATTCACCATTAATTGAACCAAAAATAGGTTGGCCTCTATCTAGATTTCCAACACTGTTGCTATAAATCATTTCAACATTTAGTGCCGTGGAATTATTGGGAACATAGCTTAATGAAGGTGTAATTAAAAGGGCATTATTGTTAACTAAATCTCTAAATGATTTAGCTTCTTGGAAGGCAGCATTGAGACGATAAAGCAAGGTTTTTTCTTTGTTTAATGGTCCAGTGAAATCTATGGCAGCTCTCAATGTAGCGAAGCTTCCTGCGGACAAAGAAACCTCTCCGCTCTTTTCAGTTAACGGTTTTTTAGTGACCATATTCACTGTGCCTCCTGGGTCTGCACTAGAGAACGTTACCGAAGAAGGCCCTTTAATGACTTCTACTCTTTCGAGATGCGAAGTGATGGGTTGTAGAAAATAATACTGACGCGTACGCAAACCATTTATCACCTGACCATCATCGGCCTGTGTAATGCCTCTGATATTGTAGTGATTGTATATGCCTGTGGCTGCCACATTACTGACTGCCTTGATAGCATCTGCTAGTTGAAATGCTTGTCTAT
>Ga0209828_1001182_pt1 | contig 24134 bp, 22 predicted proteins | sample MaitaG_FD_187429 | JGI IMG/M metagenome (GOLD analysis project Ga0209828, IMG submission 187429) | Marine algal microbial communities from Maine, USA - Maine_Asex2 metaG (SPAdes) (version 2) | ecosystem: Host-associated > Algae > Red algae > Unclassified | place: Maine, USA | collected 2015-01-05
AAATTTATCTAAATCTTGAATGACTATTTGTTCTGCATTGTCCTTTGATATTGTTTCTGCTGTGTTTATGTTTTCTGGAGTTGGATTCCATCTGCCATTTACAAAATTGACAATACCATTTTTTTGATGAGTTGTAATTTGAGCATCTAAGATTTTGATGCCATTAAATTCTTGCTGGTATCTGATGTAGACATGACCTTTGTTATCCTTTTTTTGATCGATGAGTTTGAGTTCAGTGTCAGTATCTTTTATAAGTAGAGCAGGGGATAGAGCTTTTAAGTGTTGGCTCGATTTAGCTTCAGGAGTCTTGACAGATTTAAGTCGAATGGACTCCCCTTTGATAGCAATGGTCTCATTTGAGACTGGATCTTTGATGATTTTCAAGTCTGCTCCATTGAGCTGTTTTTTATTCCAATCAATAGCTTGACGTATCTGAACAGACTTCATTTTAGTATCGCTTTCGCTAAATGTGAGTTCCTTTATTTTTGGATTTAAATCTAAGACTTTTGGTGACGCCTTAGCGTTGCTAGAGTGTATAGTAGGTTCTATTTTTGTTTGTCCATAACTAAAGGCGTAGCAAAGAACAAAACAAAAAATCCAATACAATGACTTCATATAATGACTAATTATTAATGTTAACGAACAGGATTATCAGGTTTGAAAGGTGGCAACGATTTTACATTTTCATTTAAGATATTATAAAAAGATACAACAGAATTTTGAGGCACAGGTGCTTCTGCACACCATGTTATTGTATGTTTTTTATCTCCGTTTTCTATTGAGATAAAATAAGACCAATTTCCAGATCGCTCATGTTTTACTTTAAGGAGGTTGAGCGATTCTATTTGATTGAAATATTGCTTTACCTGTGATTTTTCTAAGGTGTCTACAGCCTGCCATCCAGTCGGTGTCGGGTAGGATGATCTGCCAAAAAGTTGTCCATTTTCAAGCAAACAGTAATCCTTGACAGCTCCAGTAAAACCACCACCTGCTCCAAACATTATTTTTCGTTTATTAAATGTTTCTGGAGTATAGGCTTCTGTTGGTTTACACATAGTGTAGATTAAAATAATACATAAACCTAATAAAATGGCGAGAATGACCTTCATAATGTAAGAATACAAGCTTCACTTGAAAAGACATGAATCTTAGCATTAAAGTTCCTTTAATCTGTCATTTCACAATTGGCTTGTGCATTGAAATATTTAAGCTAGAATAACCATACGCACATGATTCGTATAAAAAATTACATAGTAGGTACATAATATGTAGATAATATGTGTAGTCATCCATATTATCTAAAGTCAATCTTTGTCAATTTTTTCAACAGTCTAAGGATCCAAATCAAATTCTTAAAAGTTTAGCGTTAGTACGCTCAGATGAATCATGCTGCCTCATATTGGACATCAGAAGGTAGGGCAGAAGTTGATTTTATCATTCAGATTAATCAGCAAATCATTCCGATAGAAGTGAAATCTGATCGTTCATTGCGGAGTAAAAGTCTAAGTGTTTACAATGAAAAGTACAAACCAAAGTTGCGCGTCAGATGTTCTGCTTATAATCTAAAACACGATGGCAATCTTTTAAATGTTCCTCTTTTCATGGCGGACAAAGTCATTGACATTATCAAAAAAGTAATGACCAATTATGTCTAAGCACTAACAACTCAAAACTAAACATTCAACACTTTTCTTCTATCTTCTCAATACTCGCTGCTCCTTCAAAAAATCAGGCCTTAATCCAACCCGAATACCGAATTTTATCATATCGGCATTGATCTTAGCATTTAAATTATCTAATCCGCCGATGCCGTGTCGTAGTCCAAACTGCTCCCAAGTTAACCATGGAAAATATTGGTAGCTTAAAACTGGTGTAATGGTCAATAAGTCAGACACTCCAATGTCGATACCGATGCCACCTCCAATATCAATCGCTAGATTGGTATCAGTTTCGTTAAATATATTTACAGCTTTTTGCCAATATCCAGCGTGTGCACTCCATTGTAAAAAGAAGCCTTTCTTCAAAAAGTTACCTTCTTTTTTAAAGGTTGGACAGTCACAATCTCCTCTAAAATCGAGGATATAAAGATTGGATTTTACACCAAAAGTGTACATGTCTAAGGAATATTCGCGATCACCGAGAAGTGTTGTTGTTTGGTTACCATAACTGAGTTCGATCAGATACTCAGCACGATACTCATTAGGCTTAAACCAATAATCTAAACCTAATTCCAAATGGTTTTCAAATATTGGACCGCCACTTGCCGTTCTCGTTATCCCAGACCAATTATTAAAATTATTAGTAGAATAGCGAACATTTACACCAAATTGAGCTTCAGCATGATGGACGACAAGGAGTAAAATAGATCCGAATAAAATTTTTTTCAAAGCCATATGAAACGAACGTCTTATAGTGGATAAAAGTATCTTTGCATTAAGATGAAGACGAAGGTAAAAAAAGACAAAGTAAATGTCATCACTTTAGGGTGTTCTAAAAATCTGGTAGATTCAGAAAATATCATTACACAGTTGAATGCGAATGATATTCAAGCAGAACATGAAACATCTGATGAAGGCGCAAATATCATTATTGTAAATACGTGTGGATTTATTGAAACTGCCAAGGAGGAGTCAGTCAATACCATATTGGCATATGCCGATGAAAAATCAGCAGGCAATATTGAAAAACTGTACGTGACTGGTTGCTTGTCACATCGCTATAAAGATGATCTCGAAGCCGAAATACCAGAAGTAGATGCCTTCTTTGGTACGATGGAATTACCAGGACTACTAGCAAAGTTTAATGTCGATTATCAACACGAACTAATTGGAGAGCGCCGGATCAGTACACCGAATCACTATGCATATTTAAAAATTTCTGAAGGATGTAACCGAACATGTTCGTTTTGTGCGATCCCTTTAATGCGTGGAGGACATGTCTCAAGAACAATTGAATCATTGGTGAATGAGGCGAAGAGTTTGGCGAAAATGGGAGTGAAAGAAATCATGCTTATCGCCCAAGAATTGACCTACTATGGCTTAGACATTTATAAAAAAAGAAGCTTAGGCGAATTATTGCTAGCCTTAGAGGAAGTCGACGGGATAGAATGGATCAGACTCCACTACGCTTATCCGTCTAAATTTCCAAAGGATATTTTTACGGTCATGGCTGCTTCGAAAAAAGTATGTCCATATCTAGATATTCCATTACAACATGCTAATGATGCAGTCTTAGCAAGAATGCGCCGGCAGATTACTCAAGCTGAGATGATTGAGCTCATTGCCTATGCTAGAGAGACTGTACCGAATATTGCCATCAGGACTACGATGTTGGTTGGCTTTCCAGGTGAGACTGATGAAGAATTTGAAGATTTGTGCGAATTCATTAGGACTCAAAACTTTGATCGCTTGGGTGTCTTCCAATATTCGCATGAAGAAGGAACCTCTGCTCACGACCTAAAAGATGATATTGATCCAGAGAAAAAGGCAGATCGTGCCAATAAGATCATGGAAATCCAACAGGACATTTCGCTACAAAAAAATATAGATAAGATAGGCCAGGAATGTAAAGTCTTAATAGACAGAAAAGAAGGTTCATTTTATTATGGGCGTACGATTTTTGATTCTCCTGAAGTGGACAATGAGGTTTTGATAGATGCGACTGATACTTATGCTAGAATAGGCGATTTCCGACAAGTATTGATTAAGGATGCGCAGGAGTATGATTTAATGGGCGAGTTCATAGATTCAGAAACTCACAAAACATAATTATTATAAATCTGTTGTACATCACACCATGACAGTTGAAAAAGAAATCAATATTCACATTTCTCCATTTATTCAAATCGGAGCAATTCTTAGCATGATGTTAATTTGGATTGGAGGAGGTATCGGGCTTAGTAAACTAGGCGTGCTTACTGAAAATCCACATTTCCCTTGGCTAGTGTCCGCCTCGATGCTCCTTTTCTTTGCGATTTTCAATTGTGCCTTTAGTTTGAATGCACCTGATGCGAATAAATATTGGCTGCACTCAATCATCTCATATGTCATTTTAGTCATAACCGCGGCAAGTCTTGCCTATCTGATTACGGGTATTTCTATCTACGAAGCGAGGTCCATGAAGTGGATGTATTTCGTATTTTCCTTTGGATATTTAGTGTTTCTATCAATTGTCAATTTCATGAGGATTATAGTGAAAATAGCCCAGCGCGAAGACAATAGTCTACGCGGAGACCGTTAACATCAAAAGTCATATTATGAAAATTCAAGTATTATGTATCGCCTTATTCTGTAGCTTCATCGCTTGTACACCTAAAACACAGAACATTAATTTTATAGAAGAAGAAGTATCAATCGATTTACCGAAGATGATTGATCCCGTCGTCAAAACTGATAGCGAATGGAAATCAGAATTAAATGAACAAGAATATTATGTCATCCGTGAAAAAGGAACCGAACGATCCTTCTCAGGAGATTTATGGGATAATAAACAAGCTGGGATTTACACTTGTAGAGCATGCCAGTTACCATTATTTACATCTAATACAAAGTTCAAATCTGGAACTGGCTGGCCGAGTTATTATCAGCCGATTAAAAAAGAATATATCAAAGAAGATACTGATCATCTATTAGGATATCCTAGAACAGAAGTCATGTGTGCAAGATGTGAAGGTCATTTAGGCCATGTATTTCCTGATGGACCGGAACCGACTGGTCTCAGATATTGCATCAATTCTGTCTCATTAGATTTTGTAGACGAAACAACAGCAAATTAATATCTAACTTAGGGTTGCTAAAATTTTATACATGCGACCTTACTCTTTTCTAATTATACTCTCTTTATGTCATCTAAACTATTGCGTTTCCCAATGCACTACAGAATTGCTGTATGACTTTGAAGCCAATATTGATCCATGGGAAAGTAATATGACATATTCTCATGGACAATCAGGGACATCATTCGAAAGTTCTTTTTCCTTATTTGCGAAAATGGAGTTGGAACCAAATGGTAGTTACCTCAGAAAAGGAGTATTTACAAAATTTATTAATGTCGTTCAAGATTGGAGTCAATTTGAGTCGATGAGATTTGATTTCAAGTTTGTAGATCTTGCTACGGATCCTACAACAATAGGAAGACCACCAGCACGACCAAACGGCAGTAGAGTTATATACATTGAACTGATAGAACAAGGTGGTGAAAAATTTAAGTACGAATTTTATGATAATAACAATGATTGGCATCAACGGGAAGTAGACTTTAGTGATTTCGTCAGAAGAGGTGGATCTGATAATCCCGCTGGTGATGGAATTTTAAATTTAGCAGCAATCACGAACTTCGCATTTCATGTACATTCAGTAGATGATTCATTCACGGAGGTGTTTCGATTTGATGATATTGAATTATTATTTAAGCCTGAGTTTTGTCCAGTTATTCCATTACTCTCAGATATTGCAGAAGTTTTCCATTTGCCGAAAGGCGCACCAAAATATAGTGATGTTTGCCTGACGAGTAGATACCGAAGATTTTATAATCATGATAAATACCAACAGTCTACAGTCGAGGCGATCCATGCATTTCATCCTACCCGATTAGATTGGACTTATATAAATGATAAAGGGTTTATTACTGATTCAATCATTCCCCTGGGATTACAATACAGTGGCACATTAAATACAAAATTACCAGATGTCGTCAATGGATCTGAGAGATCACTTGGTAGATGTATGGATGCGGCTGGGCAGAAATTTATATGGCCGTGGATGGATCAAGATGGAGGACAATATGTAGGTTCAGTAAATGAGCAGGACTTTAAGGATATTTATATGAATCATGCCAGACGATACTACGAAAATCTTGACACTAATTTTTTAGTTGCGATCCAAATGGATGAGCCTGGTTTTAACTATCTCTTGGCCTTGAATAATGATGCATGTTATGTAATAGGGGATGGATATGAGACGCACTCAGAAGCTTTTCAATCTACTGAAGTGTTTTATCAAGACATGCAAGATCTCATCGTAGCAGAATCTAATAATCCAAACCTTGGATTCTCTATGAATAATGATGGCAGTCGATTCAATGATAGAGTAATGGTAAATTCCTTTGATTTTGCAATGGGCGAATTATACAGTCATTTTTCTAATCCAGATTCCTTGTATCAAATCAGTAGTCGAGCCAAGAGTTTATCTAAAATACAGATTTTTAGTCCAGTGAGATATCGACCGGATGATGATGAGTATAATGATGATGACCCATTGGATTTTTATTACAATGCAAATGACAAGGATCATATCCGAACCGGAAGACAAAGTATTGCGACTGCCTATGCAGTAGGGGCAAACCACTTTGTACCTTGGGATACTTGGTTTCATGGATCCATACGCCACTTTGGATTGCCACGAGATTATGCAGATCTATTTGGTTTTGTGAGAGCGATTCCTTTCTTTTTGGATGGCTATGAAGATGCTGCCTTTTACACTCCCAATCCATCCATTTCGGACTTGAGATTTAATGGCAATTATCCTGTAGAAATTACCGCTGACAATGGAGAAGTCTCAGCATTCGCAAGGGCAAAACCAAATGATCCAAATGCACCAATTGTGATCCACTTAATTAATTGGGGGGACAATGTCACTAACGCAATAGTACAGCTTCATCATCATTATTTTAGTACAGATGGGAATTATAGTGCAGCCCTATTAAAACCAATTTCTTATGATGCCTTGATACATGAGCAAGCCAGAGACTCAGCTGAAATCTTATTAGATTTAGTTCGTGGTGATTATCAATATAGTGCCTATGCTGATTTGATGCAAACCACCGCATTATCGCATACTGTCTTAGATCAATCCAGTTCAGAGATTGCTGTCAGTTCATTAGATGTATGGGGCATAGTAGTAATCACACCTACGCAAGAATGTAAAGACGAATTCATTGAATCGGATAATCAATTGATCACCTTAGACCAATATTTAGCTGTCAAGATAGAAACAAATGGAACTGTCGCTACAGGTGGAAATGTGAAATACACAGCTGGAGAATCAATAGAATTGATAACTGGCTTTCAAGTTAAGAAGAGTGCTGTTTTTCATGCTTATATTGACTCATGTAATTGATTATTTTATAGCAAGCATAAACTTATTCTTCTTCCCATTTTCAATCATCAAATATTTTCCTTGCAATAAATCATCTGCTGAGATAGGGTGATCGTGATTTTGCACTTTCGTTTTATTAATCGAAATGGCATTATTCTTAACAGCTCTTCTGACATCGCCCTTTGAAGACAAAATCCCTGTGGATGTTAAAAGCTCATCTAAAGTAATTCCATTGTTTACATCACTTGCAGGAATCTCATGAAACGGTAATTCTTCAGCAATCATATTGAGCTGATCACTAGACATCTCTCTTAGAGAATCCGAACTTGCTTTATGATTAAATACAATATCAGAGACTTTCATTGCAGAATCAAAATCATCATCAGAGTGAACTCGTTTTGTCAATTCTTCTGCTAGAATCCTTTTTAGAGCATTTGGATTTGTGGCATGTTCAGTTTCCAGTGCTTCTATCTCTTCTTTTGATTTAAATGAAAAATAGCGGAAGTATTTTGGCAAATCCGCATCAGCTGCATTGATCCAAAATTGATAAAATTTATAGGGGCTTGTCATTTTTGGATCGAGCCAGAGATTCCCGCCTTCTGACTTACCAAATTTACTGCCATCTGCTTTTGTTAGCAGGGGCGTGGTGATTGCATAAGCCTTTCCTTCATCTACATTACGTCTGATAAATTCTGTGCCCGAAGTGATGTTTCCCCATTGATCAGAACCACCCATTTGGATGATACAATTGTGATTTCTGTATAAATGCAGGAAGTCATTCGCTTGCAATAATTGATAACTGAATTCTGTAAATGATAAGCCAGTATCCAATCGTTTTTTTACAGACTCTTTGCTCAGCATATAATTAACTGTTAGATTTTTACCGACATCTCTTAAGAAGTCGAGCACATTCATCTCCTTGTAAAAATCATAGTTGTTTAGAAATACTGCTGAATGATCGCCACAGTCAAAGTCTAAAAATTTACGAGCCTGCTCTTTTTGAAATGCTAAATTACTATCTAGCAAATCGTATGACTTCAGCTCTCGTTCTTTGTCTTTGCCAGATGGGTCACCAACTCTTCCCGTCGCGCCACCAAGCAAAAATATTGGCTTATGCTTGTGCTTTTGCAAAAGAGCCAATAACATGATTTGTACATAATTCCCAATGGTCAGTGATGCAGCAGTTGGGTCAAATCCGATATAAGCAGTCACCATACCTGCTGCCATCTTTTCCTCTAATCCTGGTGTCATGTCATGCAACATTCCTCTCCAGCGCAATTCTTCAATAAAACTCATCTCAATAAATTTAACGTAAAAGTAGAATTTAAATGGAAAGTGATCAAACGATTTGCAAAATGCTATTTAGTTCAGAGGTTTAAAATCAAATATCGATTAAAATGGAAAAGGTGATACTACGGAGATCAACTATTCGGAGCATGCTACGAAGTGAGGTACACAAGATTTAAAATCCTGTATATTTTATGTGATTTTTTGTAAAATCATGACAGATGTCATTAAGATGAAAGTTAAAAAAGGTAGAAATTCTTAATTTAATACTATCGAATCAACCATAGTTTTTATGCCAATTGTCTCGTGTTTTCAATCCATGCAGCAGTCTGACATGTCTAGAATCGGAATTTCATAAATTTCAGCCTGAGTTAATAATATTATTCTCTCATTCGTAAGCATAACTCAGTATATTGCCATTCGTGAACATAGAGAACTTTATCGCTAATAGGATTGCCTTTTCTCAGAGCAATTCATTTACCAAGACCATCATGCGTTTTGCGATTGCGAGTGTGGCATTGTGCATAGCCGTCGTGATTTTAACATCTGCAGTCATAACTGGGTTTAAAAATGAAATCACAGAAAAAATCTTTGGCTTTTGGGGGCACATTGATATTACAAACCATGCTGCAAAACGTAATTATGAAGCGATTCCAATCGACAAAGATGCCTATTATATAGATTCCATTAGAGCGATCACACAAGTGTCATTACAGAAATATGAAGAGGGAAGTGAAGGCAAAATCTTAAATACATTATCATCAAAAGGTGGAGTTCGACATATTCAATCTGTATGCTTGATGCCTGGTATTATTAAGACCAAAACAGAATTTGAAAGTATTATAGTCAAAGGAATTGGCGAAGACTTCAATTGGGAAAACCTTGAATCATTTATCATAAAAGGCGAAAAGATGGACTTGATGGGAGAAGAGATGTCTAATGGTATTTTGATATCAGAATCAACTGCTAATACTCTACAATTAGAGGTGAATCAAGAGATTGTCGTCACCTTTTTAAAACCTGCCGAACGAAAGCAAATACCTCGAAAATTTAAAATAAACGGAATTTATAAAACTGGTTTACAAGAATATGATAAGCGATTTGCACTTGCAGATATGAGAAAAGTGCAACAAATTTTTGGATGGGAAGACAACCAAGTGATGGGAATGGAAGTGTTTATTGATGATATTAGCGATAGTGATATTATCAATGACTACATCTACATGGATGTTTTGCCGGGACAGTTATATTCTGAAACAGTCAGAGACAAATTTCCAGCAATATTCAGTTGGCTCGAGTTGCAGAATATTAATGAGTATGTCATTTTATCATTAATGACGATTGTATCTATCATCAACATGATCACAGCATTACTCATTTTGATCCTAGAACGAAGTCAAATGATCGGCGTGTTAAAGGCTTTGGGCAGTACAAACTGGAGTATCCGCAAAATCTTTTTAATAAAGTCATTTCATGTGATCAAGTGGGGACTCATCATTGGAAATATTGTCGGAATAGCAATTTGTTTTATTCAGAAGTATTTCAAAATCATTAAACTAAATGAAGAGAATTATTACTTGTCTTCTGCGCCTATTGAATTAAACTTTCCACATATTTTACTCTTGAATTTGATCGTCGTGTCAATCATTCTGCTGTTTTTAATCATTCCGACCTTCCTGATTACAAGGATTTCTCCAGTGAAAGTATTGCACTTTAAATAAAGACAGTATGTCATGCTAGCTCAGAGAAGCAAACATTATTTACAATCTTTTCCAAAACGATTTGAGAGATTGATTCGTCATTTCTTTCTAAGTGATTTAGGCGTCTCACAATCATTTGGACTAAAGCTATTGAAGTGGTTTCCAGGACTGATTGTTTTGATAATTGATCTCGTAGCGCTTCCGGAGGTATATGACTGTTTTACCAATATTTGTAAACCAGGTATTCGTGAGTTGGACGATGCCGAATTTACAGCGGCCCAGCAGATCTTTCGAGAGTCCATGCCATTAGCTGATGTACGGATAGATCAACATGCCAGAGTCGGTCCAAAGCAATGGCGCTTTGCTTATGTGAGTTTCTTTACGATTAATATTTATGGTGCTATGCCTATACATTTGCTGATTCACGAATTGGTCCATGTCTGGCAGTATATGAATTATGGATCAATGTATATTGTCCATGCATTATTTGCTCAGCATTCAGATGAAGGGTACAATTATGGTGGTTTGAAAACACTTAAAAAAGCAATGGATCAAAATGGATATTTGACTGATTTTAATTTTGAACAACAGGCAGATATTGTCAGAGATTATTATTTGCTAAGTAATGGATACAAGCCGCAGTGGAGTAGGGCGACTATTCATGATGTAGATGTCTATTCTTATTTTGTGGAGCAATTGACCGAATCTGAGGTATAAATATGTCTATATTATTCTTATAATTTGAATGCACTATTTTAAGTCAACTAAAATAGTCTCATTTTGTTAAGATTTTATCTACAAAGAGAGGTAGCAGATTCATATAATTTCAACTCATGTATATTACTACAAAAAGAGCTTAAATAAGAATAATTTTATAATTTGTGATAAGACTCATCTTGAACAACTGAGAACTCATAAAAAAAAGAAAAACAAAAAATGCATTTTTTCAACATTCAAATTACTTTCATTATTTTTTTGGTTTGTGGAATTGCCTTTTCAGGTACATGCCAAAAGAGCTTAAATGCAGGACTAGGCTTAAGTCATTTTATGACAGACGGAAATCCTTCCAGTCTAAGTTTAGATATGGCTATTTCATATGATATCAAGCCTATTGAAATAGAATTAAACTTACAGCACTCATTTAATACTCTTGGAGAAAAAACATCTAGTACAATATATAGTTCAGTAAATGGAGCCTTGACTCCAGATCAACTCATCATTCCAGAAAGTTTTTTTTCTCAATATTCTACGGCACAGCTATTTGTAAACTATCGTCGAAAGCTTCACGCTGGTAAACCCTATTTGGGTATGGGATTTGGACTTCATAGGGTGAGAGATAGGAACCAAACCGTAATTCATAATTCAAGCTTTTTTCTAACGAATCCGACGAATAAAGAATATTTTCAATCAGTAAGCTTTAAACTGTCCATTCCATTTCAACATTTACATTTCAGCACTTTCTTACACTTCACTAATTCTGAGTCTTTTGGTTATTTTGAAGATAATAACAGTATTATTTATGGCACATCGATAAAATTAAATTTAAGAACAAAGAAAATAACTAAAATTATCCATAAAAAAAGGCCTTTATTCAGCATACAGTTGGGCATGTTAAATTACTTACCTATAGGGCAATATGATGCCTCTTCTTCTAGACCATATATATCAATTTATTTTCCAATCAATGACTCATATGCAATTACATTGTCGAATGAATTTAGTGGAGGTTTTAATGGAATTGATTCAGGGAAAAGACAAACTGAATTAAATTTAAGCTTTGATCCAGGTCATGGAAGCGGTAATACATCTGCAGCTATATCATCAATTAAGTCAAGCGTTCTTAAGTCGTCAGTTTATTCTGAATACACAAAGGTATTTTATGGACTGGGCATTGGTTTCTATGGAATTACAGGACATAGTGGCTACAAGCGCATCAATCAAGATCAAACTGTAGAATGGATGCCAGGAGAAACTAATCTAGGTCCATACATAACTACAGGATTGATATCAAGACTATTCAATGTAGCTTTAGAATTAAATTTACCAATAGGTAAAATACCTGTTTTTGTGGGAATAAAAACCGGATTTAATATAAATGTCTATAAAAGACAAAAGAAGGAGAAATACACTCGAGGTCAACATGATATTAAAAGAAAATGATTTTAAGATTTAGGTTCAAATAGATTAATGTTATGATCAATTTTAAAGACTTTAGCATCAACGTATTGAAAAAAAAGACGATTTTGAATTATCCAGAATTTGAACCCTTGGAAGAGACACTTCTGAGACTTAATAACTGGATTGAAGAAAATGAGATTATGGTATTGAATGTTGAAACGCTTATGATGCCTAATATTTTTGAAGGTTCTTCCAAAAGAACAAGTTCTAAAGGTGCTTACAAGACGACAAGTGGTGGAGAAAAAAGTTGGTGGTATCAAATCTTCAGAGTGTGGTATCAAACTTGAGATTAAGTGCAAGTGAAAGTGCAAGTGCAAGATTCAAGTGCAAGTTGCAAGTGAAAGTGCAAGTGCAAGTGCAAGTTGCAAGTGAAAGTGCAAGTGAAAGTGCAAGTGCAAGTGAAAGTGAAAGTGAAAGTGCAAGTGCAAGTGCAAGTGAAAGTGCAAGATTCAAGTGCAAACTCAAATATACATCTCAAATCTCAATTGAGTATATTCTCCGTAAGATTGATACTATGAATGATCTTATACTGATAAGCCGTAAAAGTGAGATATTTTGTTACATTCCAACGCTTTTCGACAGCAGTTTTCAAACTCAACATTCAACATTAAACATTCAACATTAAAATGGAAATGGCTCAATGTTTGCCTCCATTAATTATAGTTGTTATGTTTGCGGCACTAAAATTAAAAATCAGAGTTTAGTCAATGGAAACTGAGCCCGCTTATCATTATGATCCGTCACTATATAAAACAAGAGCTGAAGCTGACAGAGGTAGAGTCTTTGCAGCCATCGAATTGGATTAATATTCAACCGCCCTTCAACCATGAAGAACTAGAAAGCCTTGCCAATAAACTCCATATTCCACTTGATTTTCTGACAGATTCACTAGATATAGACGAACGCTCTAGATATGAAAAGGAAGATGATATTAAATTAATCGTCATCAATACGCCTGTTATTAATGAGAAAGGCAAAGAAAGTGAAGCCATTTACATTACTGCGCCGATTGGGATCATATTGACAGCAGAAAATATCATCACCATTACAGCTGTTGAGAACCCAATTATCCAAAAGTTTTTAGAAAATAGAGTCAAGCATTTTAATCCTCTTGATAGAAAGATGTTTGTCCTACAATTATTTGAACAGACAGTATTTCGATTTTTAGAATGTCTGAAAAAACTGAATCTAAAAAGAAATCTGATAGAGCAAGAATTGTATAATAGTAGTCGGAACAAAGAGCTTCAGGAATTATTAAGGATTGAAAAAAGTCTTGTCTACTTCGTGAATTCATTAAGTTCTAATGAGCTTTTGAAGATGAAAATGAAGCGTACAGATTTACTTAAAATCCGCGATATGGAAGATCATGTTGATCTCTTCGAGGATATCATTATTGATAATAGTCAGGCACTCGAGATGTCAAATGTCTATACCAATATCCTCAGTGGTACGATGGAGGCATATGCATCAATCGTGTCTAACAACTTGAATGTCTTTATCCAGCGATTGACAATCATTACGATCATATTGATGTTACCGACATTGATCGCTAGTTTGTTTGGTATGAATGTGGAGGTGCCTTTTTCTGACAGTAAGTACACCTTTTATTTTATTCTATTGATGTCTTTGATCCTTGGAATATTGATGGTTTGGTTTTTGAGAAGAAGACGAATATTATAAGTCGATCCATTCGACACAATCCCAATATAATCGATCTACTTATTTTACTGTTTGATTAACTTACCTAAATCGTGGATGCGCATAATATCATCCTCATTGGAGTAAATCTTATCATTCACGAACAATGCCCTATTTAAAATATCTAGCTCTGCGAGTCTATTTCCTTTTCCATCCATAATGAAAGATTTTTTTTCAATACTGTGATATAAGTATAATTCGTCTTTGACCAGCTCTCTTTTTATGTAAACTTCATCAAATGTCAAGTTTGTAAACTTCCTATCTTTTGATAAAAAATGAAGACTTTTTTCTTTTAGGTTATGGATACCGAAATCAAACTCTTCGTTAAGCGAAACGAAAGAATCGTTTTTGAGTATATAACAATTTGCGTTGATGAGGCGTTTCTGTTTTCCGAAAATATCTTTTAATAATGTGATCTTTGTATTTATTGTGCCATGTAGAAAGTCTAGATCATACACTTCATTTTTACTTAACACCTGTACATTTTCAGGATCATCATAGCTGACATCAAGAATGTAATCTTTCTTTGATAGGTTTATAAATGTCTTTAATAATTCATGACCAGTCTCTTTATCAAATGACATAAAGTATGGCTTACCAATATGGCTATAGCCAAGGTTTGCTTCTTCTGATCCACCAGTATTTAGAAGGTATAAAGATCTCTCATCTTGCCATAAGTACATTTTACTCATCTCATCTACGACCAGTTTTTTTCTCCAGATGATTTGTCCTTCAGCATTAAATTTTATAATCTCTTCAGCAGCTTGATACATCGTTTTATCTATTGTGTCCATGACAATGTTAGATCCTAAATTAAAGAAGCGTTTTGTACCTCTCCATAAATTTACTTTGTCTTTCCCTGCTGTTTGTTCAATGGACCATCCCTGACCGTCTTTATAGTTTAAAGAATGAATACCAGAGCCCGATATGATCAAAGTCGAATCATTCAATGAAAATAATTGCCTCCAGCCATATGTTCGGTCTATTTCTCTTTCCCAGATTACCTTGCCGTCAAGCATATCAAGCCCTTGGAGAGTTTTACTTTTCTGCTTGATGCCTTTTATTTGATAACCCATTGCTACATTTTTATCGAAGAAAGTATAGTAGATCCGATTTTTCACTTCCCACAAATCTTCACCAGTAACAAGATCCACCATGACATTCTTAGACAATCGATGGAGGACCATATACCGATTTTTGATATCAGCTGAAGATTTATTGTAATTGATATTGTCTTGCCAATCAAGCTTGTACGTTGACATGTTCAATGAAGTAATATGGCCGTGTGGCTTATAATACTTTTTCTTTTTATTCATTTCTCTAGTTCTGAGGTAAATTTTGTTCTGAGATGTATCTATATGATAATGATAAATATCTTCAGATAGCTTGATCTCAATTGTTGGGATTGGGTGAAGGTTTTCTTTGATCAAATTTTTATTCCCAAGGTCCTTTGTTGCGATCAATAAAGTATTGTCTGTATTTTCCTGAGTATAAATGGGATTCCGAAATGAGACAAATAAGAGTATTGTGTAGGAAAAGATGAGATAATTTAGAGCGTTTAAGTATGTCATAATTTAAATACTGTAAAGAGTAAGCCTGATAATAATAGCCATTGATTAATTTTTCAAATTTGCAAATATTTCGTCAATAAAAAAGACAAAAAAAGCGATCAAAAAAACTTCGAATTCATATTACCTTGATTTTTAATATGTTACTGATGTTACTAACAGCTTTTAAATTATCCTGTGGATAACTAAGAAGATCTTGATTGTTCATATTACATTTTTTTTTCATTTATTTGTGAAGCGATAGCTGAGATCTTCAACGTTCCGATAGAGAATTCAAAACTAAGAAACGGGGGAGACCAACTACTTAATAAGGAAGACTATATATATTAGATTATAAAATATATATAAAAAATTGTAATTTGTTCTTTGATGTCAATCTAAAGCTTGATATTAGAGATTCTTAACATATGACGCCAATTTTAAAATAGATAAAAGAAGTAATCAGAAGTATGAGCAATGTAGCAGAAGAACCTATCCTTGTAGACAATCCAAATAGATTTGTATTATTTCCAATTCAGCATGATGACATTTGGAATTTTTACAAAAAATGTGAAGCGAGTTTTTGGACAGCTGAAGAAATAGATCTCCACCAAGATGTAACTGATTGGGAGACAAAATTGAACGACGACGAAAAATACTTTGTCAAACATGTACTTGCATTCTTTGCAGCAAGTGATGGAATTGTCAATGAAAATTTGGCAGAAAACATGGTGAGTGAAGTCCAGTACACAGAAGCTAAGTTCTTCTATGGATTTCAAATTATGATGGAAAATATTCACTCAGAAACATATTCCCTTCTGATTGATACATATATCAAAGACGGAAAAGAAAAAGACTATCTATTCAATGCCATTGAAACAATGGACTGCGTTAAGAAAAAAGCAGACTGGGCATTTAAATGGATTGACAATGGCTCATTTGCAGAAAGATTGATTGCATTTGCAGTTGTAGAAGGTATCTTTTTCTCGGGTTCATTCTGTTCGATATTCTGGTTAAAGAAAAGAGGTCTAATGCCAGGATTATCATTTTCAAATGAATTAATTTCTCGGGACGAAGGAATGCATTGTGACTTTGCATGTCTTCTTTACAATGATCATATTAAGAATAAACTACCAAAAGCGACAATAGAAGGTATTATTAAAGATGCTGTCAATATGGAGCAAGAGTTCGTCTCAGACGCTCTTCCTGTTAACTTGATCGGCATGAACTCAGAGATGATGTGTCAGTACATCGAATTCGTTGCTGATAGATTGTTAGCGCAGTTGGGTAATGATAAAATCTATAATGTCGAAAATCCTTTTCCTTGGATGGAGATGATCTCTCTTCAAGGTAAAACCAACTTTTTTGAGAAGCGAGTCGGAGATTATCAAAAATCTGGAGTTCTAGCTGACAAAGACAAACAAGTCTTCAGCTTGGATGAAGAATTTTAAGATTTAGGGACAGAACTACACCCTTTATTATCTTAAAAATTTCGCTCAAAATACTCAAGGTCTCTGAATAAGACTAAGGCTCAGGTAAGCTTATTAGTTAAATTCTTATTAAACACGTAACTGTATATGAAAGTATTAAAACGTAGCGGCAAGCTCGAAGACGTAAGCTTCGACAAAATCACTGGAAGAATTAAGAAGCTATGCTACGAGTTGGATCCTAATTTCATAGATGCCATCCAAATATCTAAAAAGGTTATTCAAGGTTTGTATGATGGTGTCAAAACAACTGATTTAGATAACCTCGCAGCAGAAACCGCTGCCTCTCTTTCCACTAAACATCCAGATTTTGCACAGTTAGCTGCTAGAATCGCCATTTCCAATTTGCATAAGAATACTGATAAGTCATTTTCAAAAACAATGAAAGCTCTGTATAATTACATCGATCCAAAAACCGGTGAAAAAGCAGGGCTTATCAGTGATGAAATGCACGCACTTGTCAAAAAGAACGCTGACACCTTGAATTCTGCAATTATTTATGATCGTGATTATAAATTCGATTACTTTGGATTTAAAACCTTGGAACGATCATACTTACTCAGAATGGACGGTGAGGTCGTAGAAAGACCACAGCATATGTTGATGAGAGCAGCTGTTGGAATCCACGGCGAAGATTTGGACTCAGCAATTGAGACCTATAATTATATGTCTGAGAAATGGTTCATTCATGCTACTCCGACATTGTTTAATGCAGGGACTCCGAGACCACAGCTATCTTCATGTTTCCTTCTTTCAGCTACAGATGACAGTATCTCTGGAATCTTTGAGACTTTAACTAGATGTGCTAAGATCTCACAATCTGCAGGTGGTATCGGACTGAGCATCCACAATGTGAGAGCTAAAGGATCTTACATTAAAGGAACTGGTGGAACATCCAATGGTATAATTCCAATGCTTAAAGTCTACAATGACACAGCTCGGTATGTCGACCAAGGCGGTGGAAAAAGAAAAGGTGCTTTCGCGATTTATCTAGAACCATGGCATGCAGATATTTTTGATTTCCTTGATTTGAAGAAAAATCATGGTAAAGAAGAAATGAGAGCTCGTGATCTATTTTATGCGATGTGGATCTCTGACCTATTTATGGAAAGAGTGAAAGCAGATGCAGAATGGTCATTGTTTTGTCCGAATGAAGCTAAAGGACTATATGACACCTATGGCGATGAGTTTGTCAAATTATACGAAAAGTATGAAGCGCAAGGTCTCGCTAGAAAGAAAATTAAAGCTCAAGATCTATGGTTCGCTATATTAGAATCACAGATCGAAACAGGTACACCATATATCCTATATAAAGATGCATGTAATGAGAAATCTAATCAAAAGAATTTAGGGACGATTAGATCAAGTAATCTATGTACGGAGATCATAGAATATACATCTCCTGATGAAGTCGCAGTTTGTAATCTTGCTTCAATATCATTGCCAATGTTTGTAACAGACGGGGTTTTTGATTTTGATAAACTATACCAAGTATCTAGAGTCGTAACCAAAAATTTAAATAAGGTCATTGATATCAATTACTATCCGGTCGTCGAAGCAAAGAATTCGAATATGCGTCATCGACCGATTGGAATTGGTGTACAGGGATTAGCTGATGCCTTCTTGAAAATGCGCTTTCCATTTGATGGTCCAGAGGCAAAGCAATTAAACAAAGATATTTTTGAAACAATCTATTTTGCTGCTTGTACTGAATCTGCAGAACTTGCTGTGAAAGAAGGGCCATATCAAACTTTTGAAGGATCTCCTGCAAGCAAAGGAATTCTTCAATTCGATATGTGGAATGTGAAGCCTTCAGACAGATGGGATTGGTCATCACTAAAAGAAAAAATCCAAGATACAGGTATGAGAAATAGTTTGCTATTGGCTCCAATGCCAACCGCATCGACTTCTCAAATACTTGGGAATAACGAATGTTTCGAACCATATACTGCTAACATCTACACGAGACGAACTTTATCAGGAGAGTATGTGATATTGAATAAACATTTACTCAAAGACTTGATAAAGCTTGATCTTTGGAATGATGAAATGAAAGAAGCTGTCATGGCAGCTAATGGGTCTATTCAAGATATAGATGGCATCCCACAGGAATTAAAAGATCTTTACAAGACTGTTTGGGAATTAAGTCAAAAAGTCATCATCGATATGGCTGCTGATAGGGGAGCATTCATCTGCCAAAGTCAGAGTTTGAACCTATTCGTTGAGAATCCAAATTTTGGTAAGTTATCATCGATGCACTTTTATGGATGGCAGCAAGGGCTGAAAACAGGTATGTATTACTTGAGATCCAAAGCAGCGGTAGATCCAATTAAGTTTACGCTGAGTCAAAAACACCAGCGTAAATTCGGAGAAGGTCCAGAAGCAAAAGCTGTTGTAGAAGAAGAAATCATAGATGGTGAAGTCTGTACAATGGAGGATGGCTGTCTCATGTGTGGTAGTTAAAAACAAGCTTATAATACTTTAATCTACAAATAAGGGAAATAGACCATCGGTGTTTATTTCCCTTTTTTTAATATGTGTATTTGTTATGGGAGGAATAGGTGAGTTGGAGTAGATATAATGTGAATGGGTATATATCCGTTATGCACAATTCCCCAGATTCGGCACCTCCAAAAACCCAAAATGAAGCTAGGGCTTTCTCCACAGTGAATTGATTTCTCACGCTAACGAAAAGCCATACAATGAATTTTCACTATATTTAAGATGCTGAAAATCAACACCAGAACAAAAACGTTAGTCAGAATAAAATCAAAAAAATATAATGCCCAGATCTGGGATGTATATAAAAGCCTAAAGCTCTTTATCATAAACACATCGAAAGCCAATGTCATTAGCAGAATTATGTTGAGATACCCACAGCTGCTGATTACCAGAACACAAACTAAAGTCACATAAAAAGCTCCCACCTTTTATTGCCACTTGGCCTAGATCGTTAGTGTCCGACGTGAGTTCCCAAGCATTCCCATAGACATCAAATAGACCATAAGGATTTGCAGAAAACTGTTTTATCGGAGCCATCTTTGCTTTATATCCATCTGTATTATAATCGGTAAAAGGAAAAAGACCATACCAGATATTTCCATCAATAAACCTGTCAGCAAAAAATGTCCATTCTTCAGCAGTCGGTAGACGACCACCATTATGATGACAATAGGCACATGCATCTTTATAATTTACTTGAGTGACAGGATGATCAGAATCGGCAAATCGATTATTCGGTTTTTTCCAATCCAATCTAGTTGAGACAATCCATTTATTTGTTTTGTAATCAAAATACTTCATCTCGGCTTTCTCTGACGGGTGATAGTTCGTTTGATTAATGAAGTCCTGAAATTGACTGACTGACACTTCGTGGATGTCGACAAAGATATTCAATGCTTTAACATAACTCGTAGAGGAATCGTCGTGAGTCGAGAAGTTTAAGAGAAAAATCAGTATGACAATGATGTATTTCATTCTATTTCAAACGTACTTGAGCATGAGTTATTTAATTGTGAATATATTTTTTTAAGGTCGAGGCGAAAAACGCAGTCATATCCATATATATAGCGAGTATTTTCAACGAAGAGATTAATAAAATAATCAGCAAATAAACAGCAAATAAAAGGTCATTCTTAAGTCCGTTTGGTATACACGTTAAAAAGACAAAGATTGAATCACCTTAAGTCAGACTCTTTTTTCGAACATTCCGAAACATCAATTTAAAGGTTCCCAAAATAAGAGCAAGCAAGATAAAAAGGCTTGCTAGATACTTCATTGGTTGTGGATGTCCGATGAATTTTCCATTAATCATACGCATTTGCCATTCTTCACAATGTGGATATTCAGTCGTATAATAATCCCAATCTTCTTGACTAATAATAATAAAGTCATCTACATTGTCTGGACATTGACCTAATGAAAGACAGAACGTAAAAAACACAATCGATATGATTAAGATTATCTTATGTATCATGTCGATGTATTAATTTCCCCATTCCAATCATTAAAAAACTGGGAATAGCTAAATAGAAAAATTCACTTTTTAAGACCCGAAGGCCCCATTCACTAAAGAAGGCTGCTACACCTATAGGAGAGACCTCAATCAACTTCCAAGGAAAAGAATCTCTTGCTGAACTAAATGGTAAAAAATAACAGATCCCATCGCCACCAGTAGTAAATCCATCAATCAGTCCATGAGAAACAATACAGATAAAATAGTACAGTCCGAGTCTCAGTTTGGTTTTCTGATCAATCGAAAAATGAAATAGAAGTACCAAAATAATTGTCCATAATACCGCGAAAAGGGGAGAGTGTGTCAATCCTCTATGAGCCAGAACACCTTGAAAGATTCCAAATTTATATGCGAGAACATCTATGTCGGGAATGACAGAAGATAAAATTCCAAGTGACATAACTTGCCTATTGATGATGTCACGTTTGTGCATTGCAGAAATTCCTACAGCAACAATTGTATGACCAAAAATAGATGCCAAGATTACACAGCCTTTTCGAACTCAAGTATTGTTTTCTCTATGATGGAACAACAGTCTCGGAGTTGTTCTTCATTCATCACTAATGGAGGAGCAAAGCGGATGATATTGCCATGAGTAGGCTTGGCTAATAGTCCATTATCTCTCAGCGCCATGCAAATATTCCAAGCAGTTTTACTGTCTTCATGATCACTAATCACAATCGCGTTTAGTAGACCCTTTCCTCTAACCAATGTCACCAAATCTGATTTGTCAACAAGCTCTTGCATCAACTGTCTAAATAACTTACCTAAGGCATCTGCATTCTCTTGTAAGTGTTCATCTTCTACGACTTCTAAAGCTGCGATCGCAACTGCACAAGCCAATGGATTTCCTCCAAACGTAGAGCCATGTTCACCCGGTTTCATTGTCATCATGATCTCGTCATCTGCAAGGACGGCAGATACGGGGAATACACCACCCGATAAAGCCTTGCCTAATACTAATATATCTGCCTTGATCTCTGGTCGTCTTTCACAAGGTCCTGCACATCCACAGTTTCCACAAGTTGCTAATAATCTTCCAGTTCGAGCGATTCCAGTTTGTACTTCGTCAGCGATAAAGAGAGCATTATATTTTTTACAGAGATCATACGCCGCTTTGAGATAGCCTTCGTCTGGGACAAATACACCAGCTTCACCTTGAATCGGTTCGACTATAAAACCAGCGATATTTTTATCGTCTAAAGCTTTTTCTAATGCATCTAGGTCATTGTAATCAACGATCTCATAACCAGGCATATATGGCCCATAGTTATTCCGAGCTGTTGGATCATTTGAAGCAGAAATGACAGATAATGTCCGGCCGTGAAAATTGCCTTTTGCAAAGATTATTTTTGCTTGATTTTGGTCGACTCCTTTGACTTGATATGCCCATTTTCTGCAAAGTTTAAGAGCAGTCTCTACTGCTTCGACTCCAGTATTCATCGGGAGTACTTTATCATAATTAAAGTACTTGGTCATATACTTTTCATATGGACCTAATTGGTCATTGTAAAACGCCCTAGAAGTCAGCGTGAGATTATCAGCTTGGGCTTTAAGTGCTGCTGTAATCTTTGGATGACAATGACCTTGATTTACAGCAGAATATGCCGAAAGGAAGTCATAGTATTTTTTGCCGTCTACATCCCAAACATAGACACCTTCTCCACGACTCAGTACGACTGGAAGTGGATGGTAATTGTGTGCACCATGTTTATCTTCAAGTGCCATGAAATGTGTGGATTGGCTCTGTGTAGTGGATTCCATATGATTAGCTTTATATGAATGACGAAATTACATATTAATTGGGAAAGAAGTAACTTGATTTTTATTCTAAAGTTTTATCTATTTGTTTTTAAGCTGGTAGCGTTTGGTGAATAAGTTTAAGCTTTGAAAGTGCGCTTGATAATCCCCACGAGCAATGCGAATGGCGGAGTCATTACCCAAGATTTTTGGATACCGTCAGCCTAAAGCTTGAAAATTTTGATCCATACATAGGGACAGAGAATGTTAGATAGACTAACGTATATTTATGCTGTAATCGAAGGACTATGAACATCAAAAAATTTATCATTAGACAGGAAAAAGAAAGATCCACTTATATGTATTTGATATGTTTGATGAAAATAACATAGCTCTACTGTCACTTTCAATAAAGGGCAGAAAAATTAATACTGTTCAATACAATGGAGCCTCCTATGAGTTTAAACGTCATACTTTGAATCATAGGACAACTGTATATAAAGATGGTACTAAGCTATGTAGAGTTGGTCCAGTCTCTGGCTATTGGGAGATTAATTATTCTCATGAGACGATATGGGTAAAATATAATTACAACTTTCGTGACATTACGATTTACAAAGACAAGCACGAATTGGGTAAAGTAAGTCGTAAGATAGAATCAAAAAAAAATATCTTTGGCTTGGCATTACGCGAAGAGCTTGATCCATTGATCATCGCTTATGTTTTATCATCCAGATTAGTGATTTTGAAGAGCTTGATCCTTTGATCATTGCTTATGTTTTATCATCCAGATTAGTGATTTTGAAGAGCTTCTGAAGAACCGAGCTTTGTCAATCATTGTAATTAGAGTTTAAATTGAGTAAATTATCTCCCGACCTAATGTCGTCAGGTCAGGGTAGGTATTCAGGAGTAAGATAAAAAGGGCCAATAGGCACGACATCATCATAGCCTCGGGATTTATCCCGAGGCGGATATTGAAATGAATATAAAATTTGGCGTAATTTTTCACAAAAATGATGACAAATTAATTTTAGATACCCTCGTTTTTTAGAACGATCAAAATGAATCAGAATAAATTGAAAAAGCAAATTCAGGAGTCAGGACAAATATAATTTCCTAAAAAAATGACATTCAATCTAGTATGTTTTGGAACAACATTAAATTGTTTATTTTAAATGTGCCTAATCTACGCTATCTGATTACGAACATTAGGCGCTTAGCGTATTCCTGTTTTAAATGCATGGGTCATCCGCCGCTTTACGATAGAACCATGATCTTCTCATGAATCTTCATAATCTGTGGAATCAACATCTCATGACCATCATTATTAATCACATAATCGGCAACAGCTATTTTCTTTTCTTCAGCTAATTGATTCCTCATTCGTG
>Ga0209828_1001184_pt1 | contig 24114 bp, 22 predicted proteins | sample MaitaG_FD_187429 | JGI IMG/M metagenome (GOLD analysis project Ga0209828, IMG submission 187429) | Marine algal microbial communities from Maine, USA - Maine_Asex2 metaG (SPAdes) (version 2) | ecosystem: Host-associated > Algae > Red algae > Unclassified | place: Maine, USA | collected 2015-01-05
TTACTGAACGCGACCGCAAGGTCGTCACATCGAGCAATAAACTAACTCGTTTTCTATTCATTAGTACTTTGCGAGTAATTACTCGAATACCGTTTGTAAGGCGACAAATGGCTATTAATTTTCTTCGGATGGAGTCGTAAGTTCTTGTACCTATCACCCCAGTCAAATATCGCGCAGCCAGTTTTTAGAAAAATGTGATCTTTTGATTAAACGGGGCATGCGGTTTAGCGTTGGCATGGTGGGTAATCGGGGTGAGCAAGCAGACTATCGTTCGGAAGAGCTTGAGCAGTTGCAGCGGATTGATGCTTTGTTTGAGCACAATCTGCATCAGCACCCTAGTTTTGGTAAAGTCTGCAATACGGGTTCAACCGTGATCACGGTGGATGGTTCTGGTGATGTGCAGCGTTGTCATTTTGTGAACACGTCATACAATTGATGTAACATATCGAAATAAAATTCCACGGATGGAAATTCATTGTCACACGCCTGCCCCACACCTTTCTCGATACTGGTCACCCTAGCATTTAGTATCAGCTTACTTTTACCCAACTACAGTCATGCTGAAGAGTATGAATATCCGATACAAACGCTCTTCAGCGATTCTGAAAGCGGTGTGTTTAACGACTTGCAATCGGGGAAACTGCTCAAGCCAATAATAGACAACGGCCGAACAGTTTACATGGAGCAGGACGGTGAAATCTTTGAGGAAGATGTCGCGACCTTAGATGACTCTCCGCTAGGATTAAAAAGTGGCTATTCCTTTTCCAAATCCAAGCGCTTGCTTGGGCGTGAAGTTTATACCAGCCATTTATTAGCTTTCTACAGCGGTTGTCGCTATCGGCTTGTTAAGAAAAAATTCGTACCTGTCGCCAGTAGCTGTGGCTTTAAATATCGCAAAAATAAAAACCGTTCTGAGCGCATTGAATGGGAGCATGTGGTGCCTGCTTGGCACTTCGGTCATCAACTGAGATGCTGGCAAGATGGCGGTCGTCTGCACTGTCGCAATAACAATGAACAGTTCCAAAGAATGGAAGCCGACATGCACAATTTGGTGCCTGCTATTGGTGAAATTAACGGGGATCGCAGCAACTATAAATTCAGCATGATTGGTGGTGAGAAACGCGTTTACGGTCAACCAGTGAATATGGAAATTCTCTCTGGTGAGCGAACTGCCGAGCCACCTGAGAACGTTCATGGGGATATTGCTCGAACCTATTTTTATATGATGGATCGCTATGAAATGCGCATTAGTGATCAGCAAAAACAGCTGTTTATTGCATGGAACAATAGTGACCCTGTCGACAATTGGGAGCGTGAGAAAAACCTATTGGTCAAAGATTTACAGGGTGATGAAAACAACTACGTCAGCCATTATAAAAAGTTAAAACAGGGTGACGTTGTTAGTGCTGCACCGCCGACTGATTTTGATGGGATTGTGCAGTCATTGAGGCAGCGGTTTAGCTTTTTGTTTGATTACTTGCCTGCGCAGATTGTTGAGATTTTATTGCTGATAGGTGGATTGTTTCTTTGGTGGTGGTATCGGCGTAAAAGACAGGAGCCAGACACAGCTGAAGCATCCAAGAATGATGATAAGATTCCCGCCGAAAGCAAATCAGCGGTAAGTGAGGAAAGCGATAGTCAGCCTGCTTATGTGAAAATTCAATCCTCAATGAATAGGTTTGTATTAGCTATTAATGATGACAATGAGTTGGCTGTTGAAAAAAGCAGTCGTGCTCACTCACAGCGTTGGGTTTTAGAGGCTAGCAATCAAAGCGATGGCTTTCATTTTATCCAGCATTTGGAGTCAGGCAAAGTATTGGCAGTTACCGATGGGCTTAAAAAAGCGAATGCTCCGGTAGCGCTTGAAGACAAAAAACGTCGTTCAAACAATCATCAGGAGTGGCGCATGGTGGCAGCTGAAACAAGTGTCGATCAGGTATTTATCGAAAACCGCGCGACAGGCTATGTGCTAGATATTAGCTATAAGAAAACTGACGATGGCGCGAGGGTCGCCTCTTACCACAGAAAATCTCGTGGGACTGAGAACCAACAGTGGACAATCAAAGACTGAGCTGATGCAACCAAATCAACAGCTGATGCGTTAATAGTTTATCCAACTATTTTCAGCCGAGGTTCACCATGATTCATAAACCGTCAAGCTTCGACCGCCGTGATTTTATGACATTATCCGCAGGAGCTGTTGCTGCTACTCTAGGCTTACAGTCATCTGAAGCGGAAGCTGCGGCTTCTGACTACGGTATCGTTGGCCAATTAGCACCTGACTTGAAACTGGACTATTGGATCGATAAAGACGGCAAAGAAACGACTTTTTCTGTCTTTGCAAACAAAGGGAAATGGGTGTTTTTGAAATGCTTTCAGAGCTGGTGCCCAGGTTGTCATTCTAGTGGATTTCCAACATTGAAAGCGTTTTCTGATGAGTTTTGGGAACATCCAAAAGTTGCTATCGCGGGGATTCAAACAGTGTTTGAGGGCTTTGGTACTAACTCGAAAAGTCAGGTTCGCAAGCTACAACTTCGTTATGACTTACCAATTACCATGGGACACGATTCGGGAAACCCTGATGGTGTGCGCCATCCTCAAACTATGCGCAAATATCGCACAGGTGGGACGCCTTGGTTGATTCTCATTAATCCAAGAGGGCGGGTGGTTTATAACGGGTTTCATGCAGACAAAGCTAAGCTGATTGCTTATGTGAAGGAGCAGTTGGAAAAGGAAGAATCTGTGGAAAAAGGCGATACGACTTGACTCTTAATTCCTGACAATACTCGCGTGTCCCCAGCTTCTTTAAAAGAGTAAGAGACAGACTATTTTAAGTAGCTGGCCCCCTTCTCATACACCTTTGAGCGATCAACTTCCTCTTTCGTCCAACGTTGCTGCTGCAAGGGAAACTGACTAGCAATCGCGGTAAAATCTCGATCATCGTGAATCAGGAGCATTTTTTGCTCCATCGCAATCTGTGCAATACAACAGTCAATCTGGCTACGTATCGTTATTCCCATTTTACGAAGTTACAAGCTCTTCGTTTAATACAATATTAGTTCGCATAGCTCTTTCCTTAGAAATACACATCAATAGGTGTATTGTACATCAATAAAAGTATCTGAAGAAACAGCACGATTTTTTATCACTAATCCTCGACTGAAAGCCAGTGATGTAGACGTCAAAACGTAGAGATTACGTTTCTGAAAAAATGCAAAGTCGAGCCTCTATGGCAACCCTTGATAGGCTCAGTGCACCAAAATCTGCCCTAGAAAATCCTTAGTCCGTTCATTCTGAGGATTCTCAAAGAAGCTCACTGGGTCGTTCTCTTCAACAATCTTTCCCTCATCCATAAACACAACGCGATCGGCAACGGCCTTAGCGAAGCCCATTTCATGCGTCACACAAACCATCGTCATACCGTCTTCAGCAAGGCCGATCATAGTATCCAGCACTTCTGAAACCATCTCAGGGTCAAGCGCCGACGTCGGCTCATCAAACAACATCACCTTTGGGCTCATACAGAGGGAACGAGCTATCGCAACACGCTGCTGCTGACCACCCGAGAGTTGGCCTGGGTATTTATCTGCCTGTTCTGGTATGCGTACACGCTCCAAATATTTAAACGCTGTATCACGCGCCTCAACCTCAGGGATCTTGCGCACCCACATCGGCCCAGCCATTAGGTTTTGCATAACAGTCATGTGCGGAAACAAGTTGAAGTGCTGAAACACCATGCCAACATTCATACGCACTTCATCGATATTCTTCATTTTGTCGTGCAGGACAGTACCATCGACGGTGATGGTGCCCTTTTGGTGCGCTTCCAACCAGTTCAAGGTTCTGATCATGGTCGACTTACCTGAACCAGACGGTCCACACACCACAATTTTATCGCCTTTATTCACCTTGAAATCTATGTTGTGCAACGCCTGAAAATTGCCGTACCACTTACTGACGTCGTCCATTTCGATAATTGTTTCTGACATAGTCGTATCCCCTTAATGACTGACAGTACGGTAGTGACGCTCGATGCGGCTCTGAATAAACTCAAGGCACATCGATAACATCCAATAAATCAACGCAGCGGTAATCAACATTTCCATGTGTTTGAAGTCTTTATTACCTAAGGTGCGTGCAAGGAACATTAACTCCCAAACACCGATAACCGATACCAGTGAGCTGTCTTTAAGCATGGCAATAAACTGATTACCCGTCGGTGGGATAATGAGTGGCAACGCCTGTGGCAGAATAATTTTGCGCATGGTCAGGCCAAAGCCAAAGCCCATGGAGCGCGAGGCTTCCCACTGACCTTTATTGACAGACTGGATTCCAGCACGAAATATCTCAGTCATGTAGGCACCGTAACACAACGTCAACGCGAGGATACCGGCGGGCACTGCGTCGATCACGTAGCCTAACTGCGGCATGCCCAAGTAGATGAGGTAAACCTGCATTAGTAGCGGCAAACCACGGAAAAATGAGGTGTAAAAGCTGGCGATTGCAAAGGCAAATCCATTAGACGATAACTTGGCGATCGCACCGAAAATAGCCAATATAGAGGCTAGACATATAGAGATGGCCGAGATGTACAGTGTAGTAAACACACCCTGCGACACCATAAACCACACTTTCTTTTTGATGAATGTGTAGTCGAGCCCGAAACTGTAGAAAAATGCCATGAATAGCAGCAACAGCTCAATCCAAACCACAATGACCTGATACTTAAACGACAAAAACCCAAGTAAGATAACGTTAATAGCGAATAGAATCGCTAGCACTAACCCAACTGAAAAATTACCAAACAAGCCCGACTCTTTTGGCTCACCGATGACAGGTCTTAGAAACTCACCAAAGATGGTGTCGTTCATCCCAAAGAAGGTAAATAAAACGGTCGCGACAACCAGTATTATTATGATCGTTTTCGGTTTATGGACTAGCCTATCGCCCACCACCGTATCTGCGTATAGCATGTTACTTCCCCAAAAAAGCCCGATCAGAATACCTCTGATCGGGCTATAGTCTTACTTACATGTTACTAGATCACTCAACTACTGATGAGTAATCAACTTTGTACCATTTCAAAGAAAGCGCTTTTAGCGTGCCGTCTTCTTTCATCGCTGTAACGATCTCAGCTAACTTATCGTTAAACTCTTTGTCGCCTTTGTCGATAGCTAGAGATAGTGGCTCATAGAAGACAGGGTCGCCTAAGACTTTAAGCGGGTACTTACTCTCAATCGCTGACTGCGTTGATGGTAATGAACCCAGCATTGCGTCAAGACGTACACCATCACCTAGACGAAGATCATCTAACGCCGCAGTACCATTCTTGTAAGACTTAATTTCACCGGCTGTCAGCTGATATTCAAACTCAGGAGTCCCTTCAGCGTCAATCGTTAAGTCTTTTTGTAGGTACAAATCATAAGTTGATGCAGTAGACGCGCCAATTTTCTTGCCATTTAGCTCAGCAATCGTTGTATATTTGCTGTCTTTGTGAACAGCGATAGAAGCAGGCGTATAGTAGTAAACGCCAGGGAAGCTCAGCACTTCTGCACGCTTCTTAGTAGGCGTCATTGAGCCAACGGAAAGATCCCAACGACCGCTCCAGTTACCCGCAGTAATGATGTCCCATGATGGGGTCACAAATTCAACTTTAACGCCTAAACGCTTAGCTGTTTCTTTTGCAACGTCAACGTCAAAACCGTCCATTTTGTTATCGTCGTTTATAAACGATTGCGGTGCCCAGTCAGGGTCAGTTGCCACTTTAAGCACGCCAGCTTTCATTACACGGTCTAGTGCTTCGCCCGCATTAGCCGCACTTGCTGAAAACGCTAGTGTTATGCCTAGCGCTAAACTAGCCATTGTTTTTGTAAGTTTCATAATTTCTCCTCTTGAAATAATTGCTGGCATGACAACAGTAAAGCGCCAAGCCAATTACCTAAGATAACATATGTTTACAGAGGATATTATGCTAATTCAATGTTGCATAAGATTAAATTAAGGCATCACGTTGATAGTGACCTGAGCGCTGTTTGTGCGACCTTCAGAATCAATCATCACATACCAAAAGTTATCCTCACCTGTAAAGCCAGCTTTTGGCGTATAGAGCACCTTACCATTGGATTTTGAAGTCGTTCCACCTTTTGCAGAGTAGTCATATAAGGTATCGATCGCAAGCCCACCGCTACCAGTATCATTGGTCAAAATATCCAATGTCTGGGCGGTATTAAGCAGAGTCGTAAATGTATCTTCGTTGGCCACAGGGTAAGCACTCGTCACCGTGATATTGACCTGCCCAAACACAGATCGACCTAATGCATCACTAAAGGAATACCAAATATTATCGCTTCCAGTGAAACCTGCTTTTGATTTATATAGCAGTTTGTTGTTGACTAATGAAACCGTCCCTCCTTTGAGAGACCATGGATCTGGTGCAACTAATACTAGCCCACTCCCAGTGTCGTTTGCTAACACATCGATAGTAGCATCAGTCTCTGTAACGGTTGTCACATCGTCCTCGCTTGCTACTGGAAAAACACTGCCTTCGTTATTATCACTTACATTAATGGTAATTTCGCCATTGCTAGTAAGCAACTCCACATCTCGAAGGGAGTACCAGATTTTATCCACGCCGTTAAATCCAGCTTTCGGTTTATAGGTAAATTTATTATTAACCAGTGCAACATTACCACCGTTTAGTGACCACACATTAGGGGCATCAAGCTGAAGTCCCTTACCTATATCATTAGCCAGTGCATCAATAGTGATAACTCCGCTACCAACGGCGCTGACATCATCAGCCATTGCAGCGGGAAGAACAGATATAGTCACCTTAGCTGCATTGGTTCTTCCCTGATCATCTTCCATCACATACCAAAAGGCATCTGTGCCACTAAAACCTGCTTGGGGTGTATAACGGATTTGCTGATTACTGATTAGGGCAGTACCACCCTGCTCTGAATACTCATTTACACTCACCAACCCTTTTCCATTAGCCGTGTCATTAGCTAAAACATCTAGAGTAATACTAGTAACACCTGGGATTAGAGTGTCAGCATCGACAATCGCAACCGGATAAGGCCCGGTGACCAACTGCGCAGTATCAGAAATACGAATGATGTGAGCTTCCGATGGAACACCTTTATTATCGAGTAGGTGCAATAAGTAGTATCCGGGAGGCGCGATGTTAGGTGAATTAGGCAGAGTCACACTGACACCATTGTGAATGTCGTCAAAATCCAGCTCAATAAAACGCTGCTCCATATTATTGGAATGCGTTGTTGCCCCTGTTTTGATTAACGTAACACGACTGATCGTGTTATTTGGGTTGTGCCTCACCGCCACTTTACTTCCGTAAGGTGCTTCAGCAGGTGCGCTTACAATAGTTGGTCGGGCAGCAAGTTGGCCTGAGCTATTGAAAAGATAAGGTGGTGAGAAAATTTCTGCATTCGTATTAACCTGCGGGCCCGGTGCGCCACCGCCTGCAACCATGATGCGACCATCTTTTAATAGCAGTGCCGTAGAGTGATACAAACGCACTTTCACAGCTGTTTCCATCAACGTCCATGATTCAGTGGCAGGATCCCAAATTTCAGGATTTAGAGACTCATCATCTAACTCATTATCTTGTGCTGACCCACCAACAATCATTACTTTGCCGTTGGGTAGCACAACAGACTCAGCCCATACTCTTCCCACTTGAGAAGGCCTAGCAACAGAACGAAGTGACGGCACAGCGCCATTAATATCTATGATTATTGCATCATTTGTGACATCGCCATCTCCCCCAACTTGAAGAATTTTACCGGGTTGATACATGACCGCAGCCGAAGAATACGGACTACCTGTCATCACTAGATTACCTAAATCCTCCAAATTCCCATTGCCATTGGCATCTAGGTAATACATTTTCCTTTCATCAGTATAACCAAATACTTTCCCATTAGGTGCGAGCCAGTGCCTAGGGTAAAGGTACGAATAATCCTCAGTGGAAATTCCTAATAAAGAGCGCCATTGGTTAGTTGTTGGAGAATAAACTTCAGGCGTGGTTACAGGACGTCCTGCGCCATCAATGCCTCCACTCAGCAATACCTCACCATTAGCAAGAACCGTAGAAGTTGGGTACCAGCGGGCAGAGCTCATGCTAGCAGCCCGACTTAAACTATTACTTTGAGTGTTGAAAACTAGCGCATCATCGATACCACGGTTGGTGCCACCATTTGGTCGATTATCACCGCCAGCCATAAGAATATTGCCCGTTTCAGGCATTAATACAGCCGCACTACAAAATGAATCTACCCCGATGGTATTAGGCAACGTATTGTGTGAACTAGCGCCTGTACCGAGCTCCGGATCCCACACGTCAAATAAAAACTCTGCACCCTGAACACCGTTTTCGTCAGTGCCAAAGTTCATGACTTTACCTTCTGGGGTCAGGATCGAATGAATTGCAATGGCCGGCCAATCAACAACAGGGCTCCAGCTACCTTGATCCTGAGGTGCTGCCTGACTATTAGCGGTGACTAAAACATAAAGCGTGGCCATTGCACCAAGCCATTTTGGTATTGTAGATCCCATCGCAACATCTCTATTTATAGTTGTATTTATAATCAGAAAGTTATGATGAAATACTGGAGGCTATTATTCATTAATAATCCGCATTTATGGGGCCTTTAGAACGACTAACGGTCAAACCTTTCTGGACCTAGCTCCACTAAGAAGCCTCCTGACATTAACGTCAGGAGGCTTCTATTTCAATGAGCGGAAGTATTGCTTAACGTCTTATACTGATGACTGTTCCGGCTCAAGGTGTCACATTAATTTTCACCTGAGCGCTATTTTTACGCCCCTGAGAATCAACCATAACGTACCAAAAGTCATCTACACCCGTGAAGTTTGTTTTTGGCGTATAACGCACCTTGCCGTTCAACCTAGAAGTCGTTCCACCTTTAGCGGAGTAAGCGTATAAGGTATCGATTGCAACGCCTCCAAGAGGCGTGTCATTGACTAGGATATCTAACGTTAGAGCTGTGTTACGAGGCGTTGTGAAGTTATCAGCATTTGCAATTGGGTAAGCATTGTTAGATCCACCTGTAACAGTAATATTCACCTGCCCAAATACTGAGCGACCTAGTGAATCAGTAAATGAATACCAGATATTATCGTCGCCTGTGAAGCCTGCTTTAGACTTGTAAGTCAGCTCATTGTTAACCAAGGCGACCGTACCGCCCTTTAAAGACCAAGGATTAGGGGCAGTTAGCACTAACCCTGTGCCAGCATCGTTAGCCAATACATCAATCAGCGTGTCTGTTCCCGTTGGCGTTGTCACATCATCCTCATTCGCGACAGGGGGAACGTCACCGCCATTATTTCCACTGACCGTTATCGTAATTTCACCCCAATCTCCACGACCCTGCACGTCTTGCATCGTGTACCAGATTTTGTCGGCACCGTTAAACCCGAGCTTCGGTTTATAGGTCAGCTTATTACTCACCAAAGCAACGCTTCCACCGTTTAGCGACCATACGTTAGGTGCAGTAAGCGTTAAGCCACTACCTTCGTCATTCGCCAATGCATCAATCGTAATACTGCCGCTTCCTGTCGTGCTCACGCTATCATCTTTTGCCACAGGAACATCGTTGCCGAATGCCGTAACAGTGACTGTCACCTTTGCAAAATTGGTTCGACCCTGATCATCTTCCATTACGTACCAGAAAACGTCTGTGCCATCAAACCCTGTCTTAGGTGTGTAAACGACTCTGCGCCCACTAATTCGAATCGTGCCGCCTTCCTGAGAGTATTGATTGACCTCTACCAGCCCTTTTCCATTCGCAGTGTCATTAGCCAACACATCAATAGTCACCGAGGCACCTAGTGTCGAGGTTCCGGTATCGGCTAACGCAACGGGAAATGGCCCTATATTCAACTCAGCAGTACTTGAAATACGCACAATATGCGCTTCTGAAGGCACACCTTTGTTATCTAATAAATGCAGCAGGTAATAACCTGGAGGTGCCTTATTTGCAGAGTTAGGCAAGGTCACACTCACACCATTGTGAATATCAGTAAACTCCAACTCAATAAAGCGTTGTTCCATATTATTTGAGTGAGTTGTCGCACCCGTCTTAATTAAAGTGACTCGACTAATAACATTAGAGGGGTTATGCCTAACCGCTATTTTACTGCCATAAGGTGCTTCATCTGGCGCACTGACAATGGCTGGACGTGAGGCTAACTGGCCTGAGTTATTATATAAATAAGGTGGCGTGAAAATTTCAGCATTGGTATTGACCTGCGGCCCTGGTGCTCCACCACCCGCCACCATGATGCGACCATCTTTTAATAGCAATGCCGTTGAGTGATAAAGGCGTGCTTTGACAGCCGCGTCCATGGTTGTCCATGCCTCTGTCGCTGGATCCCAGATTTCAGGCGAATACGCGACGCCTGTCATTGCATTGGCAACAGAAGACCCACCAACGATCATTACCTTACCGTTAGGCAGGACGACTGACTCAACCCAAATCCTTCCAGCTTGTGAAGGTTTAGTGACGGCTCGCACGGTTGGTGTAGCGCCATTGATGTTAATAACAGCCGCACCATTATTAATACTCCCATTGCCGCCAACCTGAAGAATTTTTCCGGGTTGGTACATAACGGCTGCCGAGTTATAAGGGTTCCCTGTGACATTAAGCGTCCCCAAAGCCTCAAGACTACCGTTACCATTGGGGTTCATGTAATACATTTTTTTATTACTAGTATAACCAAAGACTTGGCCATTAGGCGCTACCCATTGACGCGGATAAGGGTAAGAATAGCCTGCTGTGGAAATACCTAAAAGGGAGCGCCATGTATTCGTCGCTGGCGAATAGACCTCAGGCGTTGTTACCGTGCGACCAGCCGTATCGATACCACCATTTAGTAAAATATCGCCATTGGTTAGCACTGTTGAAGTAGGATACCAACGAGCAGATTGCATATCCGCCGCCCGACTCAAGCTATTGGTTGCCGTTTTATAAACAAGCGCATCGTCAATACCGCGATTGGTCCCACCATTGGGTCTGTTATCACCGCCTGACATCAACACATCACCAGTTTCAGGCAATAACACCGCTGCACTACAAAATGAATCCACACCAAGAGTATTGGGTAAAGTGCTATGCGAGTTTGCACCAGTTCCAAGCTTTGGGTCCCACACATCATAGAAGAACTGGGCACCTTGAACACCATTTTCATTGGTACCGAAATTCATGACTTTACCTTGCGGCGTCAGAACCGAATGAATGGCGATAGTCGGCCAGTTTACGACAGGACTCCAACTACCTTCATCTTGAGGGGCAGCATAAACTTGAACGCTGGCGAACAGACCTAGGGTACCCACGGCGATCAACCATGCTCTTGACATATCTCTCATCGAATCTTCCTTGAATTTTAATTTGCTTTAGGAAAGCACGAAGAGATAAGCCTCATCATCAACGAAGAATGCTTACGGCACTGTTTAAACGACTAAAGGGCTTGCTGTTCAACACCTAAGCATGGCGAGACTAATTGCTGACATAAACGCGACCGCTACTGTGTTTGTAAGCCCTTGCTCTTAAATTTATTTATCGAATCACCTCGTTTATACGGTGTCGCTCATCCGACTCAGAGAGACTATAATTAGCGGCTAACTATGACCTCGAGCACAACCATGCCTTTTGACTACATCGCTTCACCGCAAACTATTGAAGCTGAAAGCTTTCTGCAAATCCGGAAACTAACCAACCTTGACGGACTCAGCCGGGAACAACAGCAAGTAGTGATGCGGGTGGTGCACAGCGTGGGTGTTCCAGAAGTAGCCGAACATGTTCGTTTTAGTGCCAATGCCTGTGAGAATGGGCTAGCCGCACTCGCTGCTGAAGCGCCAATACTCTGTGATGTAGAGATGGTCAAACAAGGCATCACCAAGCGTATGATTAAGGCAGAACCGCAGTGTTTTTTAAACGACCCTCGTACAGTTGAAATTGCTAAAAGCAGTGGTGAAACACGCTCAATGGCGGCACTGCAGTTATGGCAAGACCAGCTTGAAGGTAGCGTTGTTATTATCGGTAATGCACCGACCGCCCTATTTCGTTTACTCGAAATGATTGAGCAAGGTGCAGCAAAGCCGGCACTCGTTATTGGCATGCCGGTTGGATTTGTTGGCGCAGCAGAGTCCAAACAAGCGCTATGGGACTTCCACGAGCAACTGGACATTGAGTGCATTACACTGCTAGGACGAATGGGCGGCAGTGCAGTTTCAGCAGCCAGTTGCAATGCTTTGCTACGTTGCTTAAGAGGAGAATGGTACTAAGTCATGATAACTCCCTCGGGCATTCATATCGTAGGCTTGGGCGTTGCAGAGCGTGCACACTTGACGATGCAGACAGAGTTGATGCTGTCCAATGCCGAAGTCGTGATTGGATCAGATCGGCAGCTAGAAACGGTTCGACGCATCCTTGATTTTCCGTTCAACGAAGTAGAGAAAATCACTTTACCTCCACTCAAAGAACTAAAACCATTACTAGATAAGCACGAGGGAAAACGCATTGCAGTGTTAGCGTCTGGTGATCCCCTTTATTACGGTATTGGCCGCTGGTTGGGACAGCACTATAGTCAGGAACAGCTGTATTTTTATCCCGGTGTTTCTAGCATTCAAGCTGCCTGCCACAGCATTGGATTATCATTACAAGATGCGGAGGTGATTAGCCTACACGGACGACCATTAGTCACTTTACGGCGTTATCTTGCGCGACAGCAATATTTGGTGATTCTTACTGATCAGCAGAACAACCCACAAGCATTAGCTTTGGAGTGTCAGCAGACTGGCTTCGATGAATCGCGAATTTGGGTCTGTGAGCAACTTGGCTATGAAGAGCAGCAAGTGCGCGAATTTACAGTTGCCGAGCTGTTAGACTCTGAAAAGAACCCTGCTAAGCTCCTAGTTGAAGAAGCCTCAACTCACTCACCGGAAACGAGCGCCAATGAACCTCTAGTTTTTAATCCATTGCATGTGACAATTATTCAGGTTTTGGGTCAGTCAACCTACCTCCCTAATTTTCCGGGGATTCCAGATGAGAACTTCATTACCGACGGAGAAGCTGGCAAAGGCTTAATCACGAAACGAGAAGTGCGCTTGGCGATTCTGTCATTATTGCAAGCAGCGCCTAGTGATGTTGGCTGGGATATTGGGGCAGGCTGTGGCGGCGTTGCAGTAGAATGGGCACTTTGGAATCCGCTTGGCCAAGTACACGCCATAGAGCATCATGCCGCGCGATTAGATTGCCTAGAGCAGAACCGTCAACGCTTTGGTGTAGTTAATAATTTGCAGCTCGTATCTGGACGAGCACCAGAGGTTTTGAGTGATTTGCCTGCCGCCAATAAGGTATTTATCGGTGGTAGTGATGGCGAGCTAGCAGGCTTATTGGAGATGCTTTGGTTAAATTTGCCAGATAACGGGGTGATTGTTGCGTCGGCAGTAATGGAAAACACTCGTAGCTGCTTGATTCAGTTCGCTGAGAGGTTAAAAAACACAGAGGTGTTACCAAATAAACAGGAAGCCAATAGTGTGGATGCCACAGCTAAGTACTGGTCTGGTGAAATTGAAACTCTGCAAATCGCGGTAAGTCGTGGTGGCGAATTGGCAGGTCAATTATTATACCGCCCTTCACTACCCGTCACCTTATTCAAATTCACAAAACGCAATACCAATCATTTAGCCAAAGGCACAGACCATGACGCAAGCAAATAAAGGCACTTTTTACGGAGTTGGTGTTGGCCCTGGCGACCCAGAGCTTTTAACTCTCAAAGCCCATCGCCTAATCCATAAAGCTGATGTGATTAGCTATATCGGTATTCGTGGTGGTCGCTCACAAGCACGTGGCATTGCAGAACTAAGCATTGAGAGCGCTCCCAAAACACCTGAAGAAATTTCCGTGCCAATGCCGATGTCAAAAGACCGCAGCTTGGCCAATCAGGCTTATGACAACGCTGCTGTGCAAATATGTACTGCCTTAGACGCGGGCAAAACAGTCGTCTTCTTATGTGAAGGTGATCCGTTATTTTTTGGCTCTTTTGCTTATCTGCTGGATCGTTTAGAAGACGATTATCACTGTGAAGTGGTTCCCGGAATTTCCTCGGTACACTCAGCATCAGCAGCATTACTCACGCCACTCACCATACTCAAAGAATCGTTTGCGGTAATTAGTGGCCGCCATAGCGAAGAGCATATCCGTGACACGCTGATCAATCACGACACAGTAGTCATTATGAAAGCCGGTAGTTCGCGTCCGCGCTTGCTAAAAATTCTCGAAGACACTAATCGCTCGGCCGACGCTAAATACCTTGAATATATTAGCCGCGAACAGGAAAAAATCGTTACCGACATCACTCAACTCGATGAAACAGAAGGGCCTTATTTTTCTGTATTTGTGGTGATACGCAATCAGCGAGATCGCACTTAAAAGACGACTGGTTCACCACCTAATTCTCTGCATTCAATTTAGGGGCTTATCTCATGACTCAAGCCAGTTCCGCAAAGTCAGTTAAAACACATTCCAACACAATCAAAATTGTGGCGCTCACTGACGCGGGTAAAAGACTTGGCGAACGTCTTGAGACTATTGTCGCAAACAGCCAACTCTGGTTTAAACCAAAACCCTTTCAGGACAGTGTTCGCAACGCTTTTTCTAACGGTGACCCACTGATATTGATTTGTGCAACCGGTATCGCAGTGCGAACCTTAGCCCCTGTTTTACAAAACAAACAGCGTGATCCACCCGTATTAGTTTTGGATGAATTAGGTGAATTTGTCATTCCACTGTTATCGGGTCACGAAGGCGGCGCAAATGACTGGGCGGCAACAGTGGCTAAAGCACTCGGCGCACAGCTTGTGATGACCACCGCCAAGCCCTATCTAAAGCCAGTTTATAGCGTGGGAATGGGCTGTGAACGAGGCTGTAGTGCTGAGCATTTGAGGGAATTACTGGATACTTGCTTAGTGCATGCCAACCTGATGATGGATCAGATTCAGGACATTGCCAGCATTGATATTAAAGCGGATGAAGTCGGTTTAATCGAGCTGGCAAACTCATTAGGCAAGCCTTATAAAACATGGAATGTAGAACAGCTGAGCACGTTTGAAGCGCAGTTGAGTATTCGCTCTGACTACGTGTTTGGCGTAGTAGGTGTTTATGGCGTTGCTGAGTCAGCAGCTTTGTTCAGCGCGCAACAAACAACCAGCGATAGCGCAGAGTTAGTGTTAACTAAACAGAAAACCACCAAGGCCACTTGCGCCATCGCCCGAAGTTATCCCGTGACCTAACTTAAATAACTCGACAAGCCCTTTTCAACATGGGATAACCGCATCATTTTTAAACCCAGACAGACAATAGTGTATGAGTAAATTATTCGTCGTAGGCACCGGACCGGGTGACCTACAATTATTAGCACCTAAAGCCTCTGAAGCCATTAATGCCAGCTCCGACTTGGTCGCCTATGGTTTGTATCTGGATTTATTGGGTCAGATATGTGACGGCAAAGCGCACCATGACCTACCCCTAGGTGAAGAGATTGGTCGCGCTAGATTGGCTTTGAATTTAGCCGCTAGCGGCAAAACCACCTCATTGGTGTCTAGTGGCGACATCGGTATTTACGCCATGGCGACGCTGGTGTTTGAACTGCTGGATATGCAGCTTAGCGGCAAAGAAAATCATCCTGAGTGGTTAGACGTTGAGATCGAAGTGATCCCTGGCATCAGTGCAATGCAAGCCGGTGCCGCCGCCGTAGGCGCAATGCTTGGGCATGACTTTTGTACAGTGTCACTCTCGAACTTATTAACGCCGTGGGAGACTATTGATAAGCGTATCCACAGCGCGGGGCAAGGCGATTTTGTCGTGTCGTTTTACAACCCCGTTTCGAAAAAGCGTGATTGGCAGCTAAACACGGCGCGTGACATTTTATTGGAGTATCGCCCTGCTAGCTCGCCGGTTTTAATTGGCCGCCAGCTAACGCGTGAAGATCAGGCAATAACCATCATTACATTGGAGCAACTGGACGCCAAAGACGTGGATATGTTCACCTTAGTCTCAGTCGGCAATAGTGAGTCTCGCCATATCGTTAATGGTTCCAAGGAGTGGGTTTATACCCCGCGTGGCTACAGTAAGAAGCTGTAGCAATAGAGAAACGGCCTCAGCTCACGAATTATGCAGCAAAATTTTAGTGCCTCATCTACAGTTAAAACGAGGCATCGATTAAGGAAACGATATGAAAGTTTATTTTATTGGCGCGGGCCCCGGTGATCCGGAACTGATTACAGTCAAAGCGCAGCGCATTATGAAAGATTGCCCCATCGTGCTTTATGCCGGCTCTTTAGTGCCCCGCGAAATCCTCTCGGAAGTTGAAGACACTGCCGTGAAAATTGCTGACACCGCACACATGGATCTCGATGAGATCATGGTCGATATCGAAGCAGCGCATGCAGCTGATCAAAATGTGGCACGTGTACACTCTGGTGACCCAATGCTTTATGGCGCTATCGGTGAACAGATTCGACGCTTGGAAGAGCGTGGCATTGAATATGAAATTATCCCGGGTGTGACGGCGGTTTCTGCTTCAGCAGCGTGGCTTGGCAAGGAACTGACTTTATCGGGTGTATCACAGACGATTATCCTGACCCGCTTCAGCATAAAAACACCGTTCCCAGAGCGCGAGCAACTACCTGCGCTGGCAAAAAGTCGTGCAACGCTAGCGATACACCTCGGTGTGACACACATTCACAAGATTGTGGAAGAGCTAATTCCGCATTACGGCGAAGACTGTCCGGTGGCCGTGTGCTATCGCACGTCATGGCCTGAGCAGGATAAAGTGACTGGTACGCTGAGTGACATCACCGCCAAAGTACGCGCCAAAAAATTTACCCGCACCTGCCTCATCTTAGTGGGCCACGTATTAGCAACAGATGACTTTAATGACTCGTATCTTTACGACACTGATCAAGCACACGTCTACCGCCCAAAGAACAAAGACAAGCAACCAAAAGCCATCGTACGTGGAGTGATTGATACACTCCCTCGCGCCGATGACTTTAATACTTAAGGAGCACACACCCATGCAACTGAATAAAATTCCTGCCACGATTGTTACCGGCTTCTTGGGCAGTGGTAAAACCACCCTACTCTCGAATGTATTAAAGCAAGCTCAAGGCAAACGCATCGCAGTTATCGTCAATGAGTTTGGTGAATTGGATATTGATGCGGATCTATTGCGCAGCTGCCCGCTTGACTGTGATGACGAGTCAGCAACACCTGCGGTTGGTAAAAACGGTATTTATGAGCTAGCCAATGGCTGTATTTGTTGCACTGTGGAAGAAGAATTCCTTCCGGTTATGCAGCAGCTGGTTGAACGTCGTGACGAGATCGATCACATCCTCATCGAAACCAGCGGATTAGCATTGCCAAAGCCGTTAGTTCAGGCATTTAACTGGCCTGAGATAAAGCAACATTGCACTGTGGATGCGGTGATTACTGTTATCGATGGCCCAGCCGTTGCAGCAGGCCGCTTTGCGGATGATGAAGCCGCAGTTCAAGCACAGCGACTAGCAGACGAAGGCTTAGATCATGACCCAAGTCTACAAGAGCTACTAGATGATCAATTAAGTGCAGCAGACTTAGTTATTGTGAGTAAAAATGACCTATTGAGTGATGACGAGCGCAGTCAGGTTGAAGCACGAGTAAGTGCCAAAGTGCCTAGCTCTGTGAAGGTCACTTATGTAAACAACGGTGAAATTTCTAGTGACATGCTGATGGGCATGAATGCCGCAACGGAAGATCATATTGACCATGTGCACAATCATCACGATCATCATCATGACCATGGACACCACCACGACCATGCACACGATCATTTCGATTCGTTTGTGGTTAAGTTGGGTGAAGTGGACGGTGACAAGCTTCAGGAAGTGCTGAAAAAGCTGTTAGCAGAGAACAATATCTTCCGTGCCAAAGGCTTTGCAGCGTTGCCGGGTAAGCCGATGCGTCAGGTTTTGCAGGCTGTTGGTGAGCGATTGGATGTGCATTTTGATCGACTTTGGACTGCGGATGAGGTACGTGGGACTAATCTAGTCTTTATCGGTAAAGACATCGAAAAGACAGCAGTTGAAGCTGAGCTAAAAGCAGCGGCGGTTACTTAAAGCTATACTCATTCCGCTACCCCTGCGTTCTCAAAAAAACTGATATTGTCCTGAGCTACCTGCGCTCAGGACAGTATCATCATACCTATTATTGTTGGTTTGAAATTAGTTTAGAGAAGCGTTCACTAACAAAATCTGACGCTATATTTGAGATATGATAAACATCTACGAAATAAGGCCATTGTTTATTTCCAACCTTGCAGCCTTTTTCACAGTAGATATCATGGGGCTGAACAACCGTAATCTTTTTATTCTTCTTGTACTTATCAAAAAACTGATACGCATTTACCATTTCGCTGACATTAGATATTTTTACATTTTTTCGATCAGACAAAAGTGACTCTTTAGTCATTGTTATAGTGGGCTGGATAGCTGAGGTTCCCGCAATCACAGGATGAGCACCTATTAGGATCACCTTATCTGTTAACGTAAAAAAGTGTTCCAGCGTTGAATCTAACAATAACTCCCACCTATCGAATAGCTCGTTTTCTCCTTTAGCAATTTGAGGAAAGTTTAATACTGACTGTCCGTAAACCTCGTTCGTCCAGGATTGAGAAACAACGATGTAATCATATGACTTCTGAACACCATATAATTTACTCCTCAATCCATTACATGACATAGTCGAAAACATATCGACAAAGTCTGCGCCTTTGAGAAGCACGCAGCCGCCTCGTGTGACGGTATCAATTTTTGTTTTATCTAAATCAAGTGCCAACTTCATCGGCCAAACGTAATGCTGCAACACTGAGTCACCGACAAATAGCGCTTCAGCGTGATCGCCTGGAGCGATATTAAAGCCATCATCAAAGTTCTTAAAAAATGCGCTGGCATAGGCTTCGTGCGCTTCAAACGCGAATGGGTTTATATATTTAAACCGTTGCTCCAAACCTCCCGTTTTAGCAACAACCAAGCCCGTACCCGCTATTAACGGAATAGTGGCGACTATTGCTGTCCATGTGACTAACGATTTCTTGCTAAGTGTTGAACGACTTATGCGTCTAGCGGGTCTTTCAACATACTTGTAGGTTAGCCAAGCAGCGAACATTGAAATTGATGTTACCGTCAAAAATACTTCTCCTACTGAGAGCTTAAGATCTAGCCGATAGATGAAAGAAATGATGGGTTGATGATATAGATATAAGGGGTAAGAAATTAAACCAAAAAACACGAGCACTCTGTGCGATAAAAGCTTTGTAACTACTCCTTGGTTAGGAAACGCTATTATCAATGCTGTCCCGAAGCAAGGCCATAGAGCGTTAAGCCCCGGGAAACCAGAGCTTTTATCAAGTATGAACATGGGAATAATAACAAGCCCTAAGCCTGCATAACTTAGTACTTTTCTCTTCGAATCATTAACGCGCTGATCCAACTTCCGTAGCAATAAAATTGCAACGACAACCCCCACTATTAGCTCAAAAGCTCGGTACTGAAGCAGGTAATATCCTTTAGTCATGCCAGACTCGACAGCAAATACTGATAGAGCTAAAGATAAGACGAAAGCGGTACATGCGATAGGAAGAATGATTTTTTTAGAAGACTTGAAGGCCAGTAAAAGCAAAATGGGCCAAATGACATAAAACTGCTCTTCAACGCCTAGCGACCAGAGATGTATTAATGGTTGATGTGCAACGTCATGCGCAAAGTAGTTGATGCCTTGGGCATATAGAATATTCGCAGCACCAAAGGCCGAGAAAAACAGTGCCCTACCTAAGTCGTCAAAGGCAATGGTGTTATAGAATATGAAACCAAAAACAAGCACCATAAATAGCGTAATGCTCAATGTTGGTAATAGCCTTAGCGCTCTTCTTTTATAAAATCCGGTAAAGGTAAAAGTACCTTCGTCCATTTCTTCGTAGATAAGTGTTGTGATCAAATATCCACTGATGACAAAGAAGATATCAACGCCAATAAATCCTCCGGACAAAGCACTAACGCCTGTGTGGAAAATAATGGCAGACATCACAGCAACACCTCTGAGGCCCTCAATGTCACGTCTGTATTTCACACTTCATCACCTTTATAGGAACCTCTTGCGATACTAGTAGCATCGCCATCGCTCTCAACATTGTTGAGATAAAATACGAGGCTTAGTCAGATGAGTGGTACTTACTTGGAAAGGTGGTTTCTCAAACTAGAAGTGACGTGCAAAAGCTTGTTGATGAAGTTACAGCTAGTACCTAATCAGCTAGTGGTAAACGGTTAATCAATAGTTTTGACCACGGAAGCATCTAAAGAAATATCTTTAGGCACTCGGCTAGTTCGAGAAAGCGCCTCTTCCTTTGCGATAGCCTCTGGGGACTGGAAGTATTGCTTACCAAACTCGGCGTTAATATCAACTGGGGCGTCAAACACCGGTGGTGGTTCACCTTTATAAAACCAGGCGACTAAAAACCAAATAACGCTCAGAATAATAGGAGCGACTATCATAATGGCAGCCAACTCTTCGCCAATATAATCAGACAACAAGAAGCCTGTCGCAGCTAATATGAACAAAAGGACCAAAGACAATCTAGCTAATATTTTTTTAGTTTTTATAGATGTATTGTAATCGCGCATGTATAAAGCAGTGTCGCCTCTCGACATACCCCGCTTATACGAATGATTTTGACTCATATAAGCCTAACCCCTAACAATTCTCCAAATTAAAACAGCCCCCGCGCTACTTTTGGGATAGCCTTTCCCATGTCACAAATTAATGACCACGGTAGGTTCCTAGTCAAACCGCTTAATCTAATGACACAACCCATTTATACTGGCTTTGAGCTATCGTTTCAAGATCATTCCGACCACACACTAACTAACAAGGATATCGATTACTGCTTTTAGCCCATCATCTGTTTTCTCAACATCGACCGAAGCAATCTGAGTATTACCCCCCGATAACATTAAATTGATACCGTCAGCTATCTTAGTCCGCCTAATAACACTGCGGGTGTAACGCTTTAGTTCTTTGGTATCAATCGGGCGATCATCCTCCATTTCTAAACCGGACGTACCGCGTACTTCTTTCATAATTTCTTCAGCCTCGTCCCCTTTAATGTAAGCCTTAGAAATTTCTTTTAACTCACCCAGCGACAAGCTTTCAGCGCCAGACATACCCTCTTCTATTTTTTGGCCAAATTCAACGGCATCCGTAGGTGACTCAACTTTACCTGATACTGCTTTTAGAAATTCTCCAGCCGCTTTAGCTGAAACACGTGGCGTTCCTGCGGGCACTGCATTTAAAAAAGTTTCCAACCAATATTTAGTCTTTTTGCTCAATGAATCAATCACATGAACCGTCTGACCACCAGATAGAATCAGAGCTCCTTTTTGCACTTTATCCAACGAAATACCGATTCGCTCTACCAGACTCAATGTCCCATCTGTTTCTTCGATATCCAGATAATTACTTCGTCCTTCAATCTTAAAACATCCCAAAGCCTGCTCAGAGCCACTAGTTGACAGCACACCTTCAAATAAAATTGTAATGAACTCACCGCCAACGATATTGGGATGAGTAGACGCCGTGTAAAGATGCTTAGCAATGCTTTCAGTCGCAATTTTAAATTGTTCTTTATCGCTGAAAATAGCATTGGCATAGTGGTGAACAGTATTGAGCGCCAAGTCTGACTCATGATGCAATTCATAGACCTGAGCATCATCAACCATCGGCTCAAGATAGCTCTTTACCAAAAGGGTATCGAGTGTGACCGTTCTCTCAGCTTCATCGGGCGAAAACTGATAACCCTCTTCTCTAGCCTTATTGCCAATGCGGTGAACAATCACTTTGCTAATGCTAGCGGTACTAATATCGATCATTTCTTATCCTTGTTGCTTGCCAGGGTGTCGCATTGTTCAGTTATTTAACACTATCATCGTTTAATTTAGTGAAAAAAGCTTTGAGGAGCCTATGCAGCACTGTATATTGATTGAAAATTACACAAAATAAACCGGACTCATTTCGCCAGTTGCAAGGGAAAAAGGCATGTTAATAACCTCTATAGATCCAAAGTACAAAGCACAGTATATTGGAACAAAGTTGCACTGTTACTGTGACGAACAGCTAATGGCGACTATAAAGGTCAGAAGCATACTGGAAGCTCGAACAACAATAAATGATTGGGCGCGATTAAAAATCAGTATTGAAGATGTCGTATATTTTCAGCAAGTCGCCAAAGAATATGTTGGCTGCACTGTTGACGATATCAAGTATGCAGAAGATGGAAAAACTATCTTTATCAATGGAAAACAACTTGAGCAGATTTAACACAAGGCAAAAATAATCATAATCAAAACCCAGTTTTTGATGTCTCGCAGGTAATTCACTCCCCCATATGTTTTAAGAATTGATGTAGAATCTGATTTGACAGTAACTGACTGCCAAAAATGATCAATTCAGCACAGTCTGAGTTAGAGACCACTTCATCACCGAAGGCCTACACATGACACTACCACTTCCCGATTCTCTATGGGCTGCTACGGCCAACCCTTGTCCTGAACACACGCAACTACGCGGTGACATCACTGCAGATGTGGCCATCGTCGGTGCGGGTTTTACTGGCCTACGAGCAGCACTTGAATTAAGCCAGCAAGGCGTTAGCGTAGTGGTAGTCGATGCCGGACAAATCGGCTGGGGAGCCTCGGGTAGAAATGGGGGACAAGTTAACCCTATCGGTCATGAATCCCCCGTTGCCACAGAAAAAAAATGGTCAAAACTATATGGTGCGCAGCGTGGCAAAGAACTAGCTAACCGCTTTTCGCAGATGTATGTGAATGCTGCCGATGAATTATTTGACTTGGTCAAGACACACAACATTCAATGCGATGCAGAGCAAAACGGCTGGATACGCAGCGTGCACGGCCCCGCTGCTGAAGCTGATTTTCATGATATGTTCAAAGGTTGGCACGATGCGGGTGCTGATATTGAAATGCTTGATGCCACACAGGTTGAGCAAATGAGTGGCTGCAAAGGTTATGGTTTGGGCTGGATTGCCAAACGCGGAGGCACGGTGCAACCCATGTCCTACGTACGAGGCCTTGCAGATGCAGCACTCAAAGCAGGCGCAAGCATTCACTGTGATACGCGTATCGACACGCTCGAACAACATAATGGGAAATGGAAGCTCACTTCACCAACCGGTTCAATCACAGCGGATCAAGTCTTGCTATGTACCAATGGCTATAGTGACTCACTCTATCCTAATCTTGCGAAAAGCGTTGTACCAGTGATCAGTATTCAGGCGGCAACTCAAGTATTGACTGACGAGCAAAGCGCAGAAATTCTCCCTGGCCGCCAGACCTTTGCCGACACTCGTCGCGTTATCTATTATTTTAAGAAAACTGCTGAAAATCGTTTAGTATTTGGCTCCGCGGGAATAACAGCAGAATCTCCATCAACGTCAGATCATGAACGAATTATGCAAGGTCTGCGCACTGTTTACCCGCAGTTTCCGGAGCTGAAAGTTGATTATATCTGGGGCGGGCGAATCGCTGTAACGCTGGATCATTTACCACATATTCACCAACCTGCACAGGGTTTGCACATAGGACTAGGCTACAATGGGCGTGGCGTAGCGATGTCTACCGTGATGGGCCGTTTACTAGCTGAGACTGCGATGGGAAAGCCAGCTGATGACTTACCATTGCCCGTGTCTGAGATTAAAAACTATCCATTCCACCGTTTTCATCGGACAGGCATTCGACTGTTAGTACCGTTTAAAGAGTATTGTGATCGACGCGAAGCTCAATCTCAATAAAATATAACTCAAGGTCGTTCGCATTAATCACATAGTCATGCTTGCTTCAGCGCCGAGAGCCTAAGCACATTTGATTAGAATAACTGCATGATTATGCTAAAATCAGGCCATCAAAAACAATAAACTGTTAGGTGTTCGTTATGCCATTAGTCGTTTTATCTGCCATAGTAC
>Ga0209828_1001185_pt1 | contig 24103 bp, 16 predicted proteins | sample MaitaG_FD_187429 | JGI IMG/M metagenome (GOLD analysis project Ga0209828, IMG submission 187429) | Marine algal microbial communities from Maine, USA - Maine_Asex2 metaG (SPAdes) (version 2) | ecosystem: Host-associated > Algae > Red algae > Unclassified | place: Maine, USA | collected 2015-01-05
TGGTATTGATCTTATTTGGTACCGTAAGTGCGTTACGTAACATTCATGATACGAATCAATCCAAATATCAATGTACGATAATACGCCTTGTCGGACGTGATATTATTTTTTCCGACCGGGCATAAACAAGTCGCTCCACCATGACAGTCGTAACACCCTCTGAAATCGCTCTAACCCCTAATGCAGCAGCCCTGGTAAAGCGTGATGCCGCGATGGAGGCGGCCAAGCGCTATGCGGGCAAGGCGCGGGCGGAGAATACCTGGCGCGGCTATCGCGCCGCCTGGACGTGCTTCTGCGAGTGGTGCGATGAGGTCCATCTGTCGGCATTACCAGCCACACCGCAAACCGTGTCGATGTTCATTGCCGCCGAAGCGGATAAGGGCCGTGCGACGGCGACACTCGAACACCGGCTTGCCGCGATCCGGTTGGCCCATCTGGGAGCAGGGCATGCCTCGCCCCACAACACGCTGGCAGTCCTGGAGGTGCTCAAGGGCATTCGTCGTGAACGACGTGACCGTCCCCGCTTCCAGCGACGACCGGCAGCACCAGCCATTGATGAGGAGCTGCAAGCCATGGTGAACACGCTGGGCACGGTCACACTCCGCGATCTGCGCGATCGGGCGCTGCTGCTTTATGGCTTTGCGACCGCCCTTCGCTGCTCGGAGTTGGTGCGCCTGCAGGTGGCCGATATCGAGGCGCGAGAACAGGGCGATGTCGTCACCATTGGGCACTCTAAGGGCGATCAGGAGGGAACAGGGCAGGTAGTCGCGGCGCTGGCGGTACCGGGCTCACCGCACTGCCCGGTGACGGCATTGCAACGCTGGTTACAGGTGGCGGGTATTCAGACGGGGCCATTGTTCCGGCGGATTGCCCGAAATGGAGCCGTCGGTGAGCAGCCCTTGAGTGACAAGACCGTGGTGCGGCTGATCAAGCGCTGCGCCGACCAGGCGGGACTGGATGCCACGCGCTACTCGGGCCATTCCCTGCGGCGCGGGTTTTTAACCAGTGCGGCGATGAATCGCGCCGATGTGCTAAAAATGGTTGCACAATCACGACATGCGAATATCAACACCATTCTGGCGTACGTGGAAAATCAGCAGCTATTTGACGATCATGCCGGTGAGCACTTGCTGCAGCCCGGCGCGCCCGATCCATCGGAGAACGGTGAGTGAATAAGGTGTTGAGCATTCAAATAGGCTCAGCAGTGTTGAGCCAAAGTTTGATGTCCGTGAGGCTGGCGAGCGCTCATGAGTGATCCAATAATCACCGATGAGCCGCAGTATCTGTCATTCCTGGAAGATGTCAGGGACCGGATTCAACACACGCAAATCCGTGTCGTCAAATCAGCCAATCGCGAGCTGATCGAGCTGTACTGGTCGCTGGGCCAGCTGATCGTGGAAAAACAGGAGGCCTTTGGGTGGGGTAAATCCGTGGTTGAGCAACTGGCCACTGATTTGCGTTCAGGTGATCACGGACGGCGCGGATTTTCAGCACAGAATTTATGGTACATGCGCCAGTTCTACAACGCGTACCGGCAAGATCCAATTCTCCAACAGCTTGTTGGAGAAATACCCTGGGGTCAGAATCTGACTATCTTATCTAAGGTCAAAAGCCGGGATGCGCGCCATTACTACCTCAAGGCCACTCAGGAGATGGGGTGGACCCGCGCCGTGCTGATTCATAACATCCAGTCGAAAAGCTATGAGCAGCATGGTCTGGTCAACAAGCAGCACAATTTTCAACAGGCGCTGCCCAAGCATCAGGCGGAACAAGCTGATCAAGCCATCAAAGATGTTTATCTGCTGGACATGCTCGGCGTTGAGGCACCCATTCTGGAAGCGGAGCTGGAATCGCGCATTGTGGCCAAGATCCGTGATGTCATGTTGGCGCTGGGCTATGGCTTTGCTTTCATTGGCAACCAGTATCGCATTCGTGCTAACGATACGGATTACTACATCGATTTGCTCTTCAGTAATCGACGTCTGAACTCGCTTGTTGCCGTCGAACTCAAGGTCGGACGATTCAAACCCGAGTACGCTGGGAAAATGAATTTTTATCTGAATCTACTGGATGATTTTGTGCGGGAACCGCACGAAAACCCTTCCATAGGGATCATCTTGTGCACCGAACGTAACTACTTTGAAGTGGAGTACGCGCTTCGCGGACTGGATAAACCGGTTGGTGTATCCGAATACGTACTGACCCATGAGCTGCCGTCATCGCTCGAGGATAAGTTGCCGGACGCTGAGCAGCTTCGGAAGAGAATTCAACAGGAACTTGGTGACATGGATCTTTTCGATGCGGACACAGAGTAGATTGGCCACTGGCGCACCGAAAGGGGTGGCTTTCGGTGCACTCAAAATCGAAAACCTAAGTGATTGATAAATAAAAGACTTGACCGATGCAAAAGGGTAGTGCAAAAAGATTGCATGAAAAATGGTCAAAAAATCGGATATGCACGAGTATCGACCCGCGAACAAAATCTTGATCTGCAAATGGATGCCCTCAGGGGGGCAGGATGCGATCAGATTTTTACTGACCAAGGCATATCAGGAACAGCCGTGGAGCGCGATGGGCTGTCCCAAGCGCTCGAAGCTGTTCAAGAGGGAGATACGCTTGTCGTGTGGAAGTTAGACCGCCTTGGGCGTTCTCTGGGCTTCCTAGCGGAATTAATCGCGCAATTCGGAAAAGAGGGCAGGGGCTTCATTGCGTTGCAAGATGGAATTGATACCACCACCACAGGGGGCAAGTTGGTATTTCACATCATGGCATCCTTGGCGGAGTTTGAGCGCGATCTAATTAGCGAACGGACAACGGCTGGTATGAGTGCCGCCAAAAGACGCGGCAAACATATTGGCCGTCCTATATCTTTATCACGCGAGCAAGTGACACATGCAAAGCGTCAAATCTCATCAGGCGAAGAAACCATCGCGGGCATGGCATCCGTGCTTGGCGTTCATCGCAATACGCTAAGAAGAGCTATTGCGGAGCCAATAACAACAACTTTATGAAAGCCACCAATTAATGTTCGAACAAACCTTTAAAAATATCGATGACGTTCTGTGGAAGGAAGCAGGATGCACTACAGAGCTTGTCGGCAAGAGCTACGATTTCATCATCGATGAAACACATCGTCGGTCAAGCTGGGCAGCACCCCAAAAAGTTGATGGCATGTTCGATCCAAATAGCGCGCTTACAAAAACCTCGGGCTCACGCATTCAAAAAGAGCTTCGCGAGATGTTTCCCAACAATTATCGGAAACAGAATCGTCCTGCTGTCCAGTTTTTACGAGAGTTCATGCATGAAAACATCGTTAAATATGAAGAGTCCAGCACAGACGATGACAAAAAAGGAACAAGAGTGTGAACGCAGTTGAGATTGAAGAAGCCATCTCCCGCATGGCCGAAGAACCCTTCGACGCAGGAGAGTTCCCGTTTGAATTTCTTGTCGCGTTTGGCAACAAGCCGACGACGATCAAACGATTGCGCAGTGGCTCATCAAACAAGTCCGATCTAGGCGGCGTTCTTCAAACTAACAACATTCATATCGTGGCGTGCCCAGAAGGCGAGGTGTCGCCAACCCTTGCAGCGTTGAGAGCAAGTACCGCTACTACCAAAGCGAAAGCGAAATATATTCTCGCAACGGATGGTGTTGTTCTGGAAGCTGAGGATCTGAACAGCGGTGAAACCATAGCGTGCACCTACCCCAGCTTTCCCGATCACTTTGGTTTCTTCTTGCAACTCGCAGGGATCAGCACGGTTAAGCAAATCCGCGAAAGCTCATTCGACATCAGAGCCACCAGTCGCCTGAATAGATTGTATGTAGAGCTTCTCAAGGACAATCCGGAATGGGCTACTGCTGATCGTCGCCCAGATATGAATCATTTCATGGCCCGGTTGATCTTCTGCCACTTTGCGGAGGATACGGATATTTTTCAAGGCGATAGGATGTTCACAGGAACCATCGAGCAGATGAGCGCGCGGGATTCGTCGAATACACACGAGGTGATTAGCCAGCTGTTCGCAGCGATGAACACCAAGGCGGAAGATCGTGCCGCAGTGAACCTACCGCGTTGGGGGGATAAGTTTCCATACGTGAACGGCGGTCTTTTTTCAGGTAGCACGGAGGTACCACGTTTCAGCAAGATCGCACGCTCCTACCTGCTCCACATAGGCAACCTCGATTGGAAGAAAATCAACCCCGACATCTTTGGCTCAATGATCCAGGCCGTTGCCGACGACGAGGAGCGTGGGGCACTTGGCATGCACTATACGAGTGTACCCAATATATTGAAGGTGCTCAGTCCGCTCTTTCTGGACGATCTTCGTGAGAAGCTGGAGGACGCCGGTGAGAATCCGCGCAAACTCCTGAATCTGCGCAACCGCATGGCAAAGATAAGGGTGTTCGATCCAGCATGCGGCTCTGGAAACTTTCTCGTCATAGCTTACAAGGAAATGCGTGCTATTGAGGCTGAGATAAACGAACAGAGAAATGAGCGAGAACGAAATACGGAGATCCCACTTACTAACTTTCGGGGCATTGAGCTGCGCGACTTTCCCGCGGAAATAGCTCGCCTTGCCCTGATCATTGCTGAGTATCAGTGCGACGTCCTCTATCGCGGCCAACAAGAGGCCTTGGCTGAGTTTCTGCCACTTGACGCGATGAACTGGATCACATGTGGTAACGCTCTTCGACTTGACTGGCTAAACATTTGCCCACCAACAGGGACGGCAGTTAAGCTTCAAGCAGATGACCTTTTTGACTCGCCTCTAGATCAAGCGCAGATTGATTTTGAAAATGAAGGTGGCGAGACGTATATTTGTGGGAACCCACCTTACCTAGGCTCAGCTTGGCAATCGCCTGAGCAAAAGTCAGACCTAGAAGCTATCTTTGCTCTCCGTACTAGAACATGGAAATCATTAGATTATGTGGCGGGGTGGTTCATGAAGGCTGCAAGCTATGGACAAGAAACTAGGTCGGCCGCCGCATTTGTATCCACCAATTCAATTTGCCAAGGACAACAAGTGCCGATTTTATGGCCAATTATTTTTGAAACAAACCACGTTATTTTCTTTGCACACTCGAACTTCAAATGGGCAAATCTAGCTAGTCACAATGCTGGTGTTACAGTTGTCATAGTCGGAATATCTAATCAGTCAAGGTTGAATCGATACATTTATTCTATTGGTTCAGAAGGGGAAACGATTAAGAATAAGATCAATCACATCAATGCTTACCTTGTCCCTGGGGATGACATTATCCTCTCAAAGGTTGCTAAGCCGATTAACTGTCTCACTCCCATGGACCGAGGCGATAGCGCAATCGACGGTGGTGGCCTGCTATTAGAGCGCCACGAAGTTGAGGCTCTTAAAGTTAATGGTTTTGATGCGTTCAAGCGATTTGTTAGACCATATCTAGGATCGGAAGAGCTGATCAATGGCAAGCAACGGTATTGCCTTTGGATAGGGGATACGGAAGCTGTACTATCCAGAGAAAGCAAATTCATCGCAACCCGCCTAGATATGGTTGTTGAGATGCGCTCAAAAAGCACAAAGGCGCAAACCAAGGAAGCTGCATCGTGGCCGCACCGATTTGGAGAAATTCGTCACCAAATCAGTAATTACACGCTTGCGATTCCTCGCGTTAGCTCTGAAAATCGTGATTATTTGCCAGTTGGTTTAGCGACCGGAGGAACGATAATAGGGGATCGGAATTTTGCTATATATGATTCCCCGCTGTGGAACATGGCAATCATTGCGTCGCGGCTGCATTGGGTCTGGATCGGCACTGTTTGTGTCCGCATGCGGACAGATTTTTCCTACTCAAATACCTTAGGCTGGAACACATTTCCAATATCCACACTTACTGAAAAAAACAAGGGTGATTTGACTCGCTGTGCTGAGCACATTTTGCTGGCACGGGAAGCTCATTTTCCAGACACTATCGCTGATCTTTATAATCCTGAAAAGATGCCCGCCAATCTGCGCGAAGCCCATGAACACAACGATGAAGTGCTCGAGCGTATTTATATCGGTCGTCGGTTCCACAACGATACAGAGCGACTAGAAAAACTGTTTAGGCTCTACACCAAGATGACCGCTAATATTGCATCAAAGACCAAATCAGGAAAGGAAGCCTAACCCCATGACCAGTGATAAACACGTACCTTCCGTTACCGTTAACTATTCCCAGAATGGTAGCTCTACCAAATCTAACGCATTGGGTATGCGAGCAATGCAGGAGCGGGCGTACGAAAAGCGCGGTGAGCAGTATCTTCTCATCAAGTCACCACCTGCCTCAGGAAAAAGTCGTGCGCTCATGTTTATTGCACTGGATAAGCTTGAGCATCAGGGCCTCAAACAGGCAATCGTAGTAGTACCGGAAAAGGCCATCGGATCAAGCTTCGCCAACGAGCCACTGTCACAGTTTGGCTTCTGGGCCGACTGGAATGTACAACCGAGATGGAACCTGTGCAATGCCCCAGGCACTGACGGTGGCAAGGTTAATTCAGTTGGAACATTTCTTAAAGGCGACGATAGGGTCCTTGTCTGTACACATGCAACCTTCCGTTTCGCTGTGGAGAAGTTCGGAGTGGAAGCTTTCGACAACCGGTTGGTGGCGATAGATGAGTTTCACCACGTCTCTGCGAACCCTGATAACAAGCTTGGTCAGTACCTTGCCGAGCTGATCTCCCGAGACAAGGTGCATGTCGTTGCAATGACAGGCTCGTATTTCCGAGGCGATGCAGAAGCCGTTCTGAACCCACATGACGAGGCAAAGTTTGACACTGTCACGTACACCTACTACGAACAGCTCAATGGCTACACTTATTTGAAGACGCTCGATATCGGGTATTTCTTCTATAGCGGCTCCTATGCTGATGACATTCTCAGCGTGTTAGACCCTACCGAGAAAACGATCGTCCATATCCCGAACGTAAACTCGCGAGAGAGTACTAAAGACAAGCACCGGGAAGTTGAACACATCATTGATGCCCTGGGAGATTGGCAGGGCACTGATCCCAAGACGGGTTTTCAGCTGGTTAAGGCCATTGACGGTCGTATTCTGAAGATCGCCGATCTAGTGGATGATGAGGCAACCAAGCGAGACAAGGTCTCTACTGCGCTTAAAGACCCTAGCGAGAAGAACAACCGCAATCATGTGGATGTCATCATCGCCCTTGGGATGGCCAAAGAGGGTTTTGACTGGATCTGGTGCGAACACGCCTTGACCGTTGGCTATCGGGCAAGCCTGACTGAAATAGTACAGATCATTGGTCGTGCTACCCGTGATGCCGTCGGAAAAACCCGCGCCCGTTTTACGAACCTGATTGCCGAGCCTGATGCGTCTGAAGAAACCGTGACGGAGGCGGTAAACGATACACTCAAAGCGATAGCTGCAAGTTTATTGATGGAGCAGGTACTTGCCCCGCGATTCGAGTTCACGCCAAAGACGCCCACAAGCGGCCCACAAGAGGGGTTTAACTACGGTGACGGCGGGTATGACCCTGAAAAATGCAATGTCGGCATTAACGAGGATAGCGGCAAAATGCAGATAGAGATTAAGGGCCTTACGCCGCCTAAGTCCAAGGAGGCCGAACTTATTTGCAAAGAAGACTTGAACGAGGTGATTACTGCATTCGTGCAAGACAAGACGACAATAGAGCGTGGTTTATTCGACGAAGAACTTGTGCCCGAAGAGTTAACCCAAGTGTCAATGGGCAAGATAGTCAAAGAAAAATACCCTGGGCTGGATGACGAAGATCAGGAGGCTGTTCGTCAACATGCAATTGCAGCGCTCACTCTCATTCAGAAGGCTAAAGAGATCGTCGATAGCGGCAACCATCAGGAAAAAGGCAATACAGCGCTTATAGATGGTGTTCGCAAATATGCAATGGATGTTCGCGAACTGGACATCGACTTGATAGATCATATCAACCCGTTTGGTGAAGCCTACGCCATTCTGGCTAAATCAATGAGCGAGGAGAGACTGAAACAGGTTGCCGCGATCATATCGGCAAAGCGCGTCAACCTTTCCGCAGAAGAGGCACGTGATCTCGCCAAGCGAGCATTGAAGTTCAAGCAGGAACGAGGGAGGCTTCCTTCAATCACATCCACTGACCCCTGGGAAAAACGTATGGCCGAGGGCGTTGCTTTTCTCGCAAGAATGAAAGGGGAAGCTGCTAATGGCTAATTTCACAGATGAAGACGATGCTTTACTCGAAGAACTTGGGGTGGAGGTTGATACAAAAAAGGCCAAGACCCGGACGCCCCGAGAAGAGCGCGTCATCGCAGGGTTTGAGGAAATTCAACGCTTCTTTGAGGAAAACGAGCGTACACCGAAGCATGGTGAGGGGCATGATATTTTTGAAAGACTGTATGCCGTTCGGCTTGATCGCTTGCGGGACTTGGAAGAGTGCAGAACACTTCTCGAACCATTCGATCATCAGGGGCTCCTTAACAAATTTAGTAATGCACAGACGCGAGCAATAGAGGAGCTTGATGACGATGCACTTCTCGCCGAGCTTGGAGTTGATACTGAATCAGCGGGCATCACAGAGTTGCGACATGTTCGCTCTAACGTTGAGATACGCGCGGCGGAGGAAATAGCGAATCGAGATCGGTGTGAGGATTTTGAACTTTTCAAGCCGTTGTTCGAGCAGATTAAGAGAGACCTTGAAACCGGTGTTCGACTGTCTGGGGTTATAAGAAAAGCAGTTGGTTTCCTGAAGACGGACATCATGAAAGGCGAGTACTTTATCCTTGGAGGTCAGACTCTTTACATCGCAGAAGTTGGTGATCCGATTAAAGCCCCCAATGGCGAAATGGATGCGCGCTTACGTGTTATCTACTCCAACGGTACGGAGAGCAATATTTTGCTTCGATCTCTTCAGCGTGCTCTTTATAAAGATGAGGCTAGCCGCAGAATATCTGATCCGAATGCTGGACCACTATTTTCCGCAGAACCCGAAGAGGGTGATCAGGCGAGTGGCAAGATTTATGTCCTGCGCAGCAAATCGGAGCATCCAGTTGTTGCTGCTAACCGCGAGGTCCTACACAAGATTGGTGTCACTGGCGGCAAAGTTGAAAATCGGATTGCGAGCGCAAGACTCGACCCCACTTACCTGATGGCAGATGTCGAGATCGTCGCCACGTATGAGCTATACAATATCAATAGAACAAAACTTGAGAAACTTATCCACCGTATTTTCGACACTGCACGTCTCGACATTGAAATCAAGGATCGCTTCGATAACCCTGTTGTCCCTCGTGAATGGTTTTTAGTGCCGCTTTTCATTGTAGATGAGGCAGTTGAGAAGATTAGAGACGGCTCAATCTCAGATTATTACTATGACCGGCAGGGGGCCGCGTTGAGGCTGATTTAGAATCATTATCTAACCACGCTAACAGGCAACTATGAAGGATGGCCGCAAAATTAGCCGAAAGGAAAGTGAAGTATGGCTTTATACAAAATACAAAATCATCAAATAACGAAAATCGCGAGAACAACTTTTGCTCATCAAAAGCTTAAAGAGCGCGATGACCTTCAGGAGATGCTTAAGCGACAGATTGACATCATTTCACCAAACACATTGATAGTCGCTGAGGAGTTTGGAGAATGGGAAGAAAGTAGACGGCGAATAGATTTGCTTGGAATAGACAAGGCTCCAACCTCGTGGTCATTGAACTAAAAAGAACAGAGGATGGCGGCCATATGGAGTTGCAAGCCATTCGCTATGCTGCAATGATTTCCAACCTTACTTTCAAAGAACTAGTCGACATATACGCCAACTACCTCGAAAAAAATAACATAGATGAAAACGCAGAAGAAAGCTTACTAGAATTTTTAGAATGGTCTGAACCCAATGAAGACGAATTTGCACAAGAAGTGCGTATTGTTCTGTCTGGAGCTGATTTTTCCAAAGAGCTAACTTCTTCTGTTATGTGGCTTAATGAATTCAAGCTGGATATCCGCTGCGTGAGGTTGCATCCATACATTGATGATGGAGAAACCTATCTTGACGTTCAAACAGTCATCCCACTGCCTGAGGTATCCGACTACCAAATTAGAGTTCGAGAGAAGAGACAGAAGGAGCGCGAAGCTCGCTCAGGTAGTCGTGATTTCACGAAATATGATTTAACGATTGGAGGCCAAGAATTCAAGAATCTCACCAAGAGAGGGTTGTTTTTTCATCTCATCTCGCAGCTTGTCGCTGCTGGAAAGCATCCGAAAGAATTGAGCCACTACATTAAGAAAAATAAGTTTAAAGTTCTTGAAGGCGAGCTCAGTTCCGAAGAGGTTGTTGCGACCATCATGGAAGAAGATACTGGCGGTACTGTGGCAAAAGCGAGGCGTTACTTTACTGACGAGGGAGAATTCTTTCGCGTGGATGGCCAAACATTTGTTTTAAGTAATCAGTGGGCAAAGAAATCAATTCCTAGCATAGACCAATTCAAGGAAGCGTACCCTGAGATGGATATTTCTATAAAAGCCGCCGAGGCTTAGTTTGCGCTGAGAGAAGAGGAATAGTAGAAAGCAGAATACTAGCTACGTGTTTACCTCCGAATATTCCGGCACAAGGCGTTACTGTGGTGACAGCTGGATAGTTGACTTCCGAGCAGTGCAAAGCGTTTGCCGATTAACACCACCCAAACCTCAAACAGGTATGAACTCACCTATGATTTCAATCATACTAGCCGCCTCAGTACCTCTCATACTTTGGTACGGCCTGCATCATCGGATCGAGACCGAGAAAGGTATCGGCTGGCAGTTCATCCGATATACGGTAATCAGTATCAGCATTCCGATTGTCGGCGTTCTTGCGTTGAATAATGCGCTTACAGGAGAGGCGGCTACATTGATTGCCGGAGCTCTTGGATACGCTTTCGGGAAGTCTGACGAGAAATTCGACTCCAAAAAGACTTCATAATCCTATTTAACATAAAACCCATGATGCGCAATTCGTACCGATCTATTGGCAGTGAGTATTGCGCGGTTTCTGGTTTTCTACGGGTTTTAACCTGCCGTGCTCACTGCCCCTGGCGTCCATCCGGCATCATCATGAAACCTTTCTGATGGCTGCAAACAGCTCAGCCTGTGTGAAAACTCAATATATGAAATATTTGGGCATACCCCAGCTATTGCTTGCACAGAGATCGTGGCTTAGAAAGGAATTGGCGAGGTCGAAATTTCCGAATTCAAAATTGACTTGAGTTTTCACACACGCTCAGCTTGGAGCGGACAGTCGACTACTCGTATTTCGAAATTTTAAGGCTATCGTTCGCTTTATTGCTGCGGAACACTCAAACCGATCGACACAGAGTGTTTGTTCCTCGCCAAGAGTCATGTTATAGAATTAACTTTCATAAAACTTCCAAAATACTGCGGATATAAAGAGTGTGTCCGTATTGAGTAACACTAATAACTCGTGATATTGAGTACGGGCGATTCCTGTAGTTGGGTGTATACCTGTATCCATGTAATAATTGGTAGCTTTGCTAGAGAATGGCGCTGGAACTAACTCTGTTTTAGAGTGACTGTTTTCGACCTAAATTGAGCTGTTAGTAAAGTCTCCTTACTGCGGTCTGCTGTGTCTAGGATGTCTTAGTGATGCGGCGGCCACTACAGTAATTGGCTAGTTTACGATCGTAGAGTATATGCAAAGCGAAAAGGTGCGTTTCTGTGTATTTGACAGGTGTCTGAAAACAGTGAATTCGTAGCGCGAAGAGCTCACTTCATGCGTCGAAGAATAGTTTCATATATTTAAGGAGTAAGGTTAAACTGCGGGAATTCGAGTTTGTGATTGAAATGAGTTTCAGAGTATGGATCAAAAGTGCTGCTGATCTGGGCAAAAGCTATTGGATAACTACCCAGTTGAATTCAGTTAGCCTAAAATTTCCGTCAACATTGAAAGACATACCTACTGCGTGCCGGAAATCTTCATGATGAATTCAAAAACGGATCTAGCATTTGAACTTGCTACAGGTGTTATAGGTGCAAATATGGACGCATCCATGCCCGGTAGTGGTGTTTTGACGTCTAGGCTGGCTCAGTATATTTACAAATCAATTAAAGGCACTAATGAACTAGGGAGCCAGATAGACAATTTCATTAATCAGTTGGTATCGTCGCTGGAAAAGTTTAGCGATTCAGAGAAAATGGTAGTGGACTGGGTTTACGTAAAAGAAGCCGTCATCCCACTTGCAGTATCTATCTTAAGCGGTCTCGAATTGGATAATGGAGAATGGCTTAAAGCGCACAATGAAAATACTGCCTCTGCAGTTGAGAAAATCTTCAAGGAACTATCTTCTGCAGGCACCCTACCGGATGATCAAAATGTTGTAAGTTTATTGAATCTCATTTTCACCTCATGGATAGACGCTGTAAAAGACAATCCAATTGTATTTGCAGAAATATCGAGACTATTCAGGCAGTATGTTATCGAGAATCTTACTCAGATCTCTGGCGACGTGAAGTCAATGGCTGCATTGCTTTCTGCTAATTCCTTACTGGATCCTTACGCATCATTTCTAGGAACCGTACCTAAGAGTACAACGGCGCTATTAAATGCGAGAAACGCAGTTGTACAATTTTACGGACGATCAAGGCAGATCAATTCAACGATAGACTGGTGCAATGAAACAGCGACTGGTAAGGTCGCTTGTAGGTTGGTTTATGGTCCTAGTGGCTCAGGTAAAACGAGGCTATGTATTCGAATCGCGTCAATCCTACGTAATGAACTAAAACCAACCGAGCAATGGGTTGCTGGGTTCTTGGATGAATCGATATCATCCTTTATACCTGAAAATCTGCAAGAGCTTTGTAGAAACCATCGGCGTATTCTAATGGTGGTGGATCGGGCTGAAACTAAGCGCGATCTAATTGCTAGACTGACTAAGATAGCTACACGATCCAGTCAAGAATCAGGCGCAACAATACGAATTATATTAATAGCACGTAATAACGGCGAGTGGTTGCAGCAACTCTCGGCGGGTAATGACGAACTAAACCAAGTATTAGCAGATTCAAACCGGAGTGATATATGCCTTGAACCTTTACTTGCGAAGGTTGAGGAGCGGGTGGAGTATTACAAATCTGCGTGTATCGTATTTAACCAGTTAACCGCTGAAAGCGGTGACAACGCGTTTGAGACGCTTGGTATTGCCTCCGATTCAGTACTCAAAGATGCGTTACGGGACACTAGGTTCACGAATCCGCTAGTTGTGCAAATGGCAGCTATACGTAATTCGAAATATTCTGAAAAATTCGATATAAAGGTACTTTTCGACCACGCTCTACACAGTGAGGAAAATTATTGGAACAATTACCTTTCCGGGCGTGGAGTACCACACCTGTTTACAATAATTCCTATGATATTTGCTTTACTGGCAATTTTTGACGGGACGAACTGTCGTTCCAATACGCATTATTTAGTTAAGAGAGCACTAGAGTTTGTTGGAAGAAACACATCTGAAGCATCGATCATTGTTGATCTCTTATATTCGTTCTATCAGAGAGATATCTATAGTGATCGAGGAGTGTTCGCCATACAGCCCGATCTCCTCTCCGAGTACCTGTTCTTAGAGTGTGTGTACAAGAACGATGGCCTACTTGATATAGCAAAAGGGTTTGAGTTTCCGCAGTCGGTGCCTCAATTGTGCATAGAGTATCAAATACTGACGATTCTGAACCGGTCCGCTCACTCGTTCCAAGGGGCAGGTGATTCAATACTTTATAACTACCTATCAGCAGACCTTGCCAACCTTGCTAGATTTGTTATGGATATTGCAAGAGAAAGCGAAGGTCCAATAGGTAATATCACTGCGGATATAGTGAGCATCATGGATAGCTCTAAGTTGGCAATGGAATTGATATACGATTTGCCAGATAAATCTAATGCATTAAAGCAATTAGCTATTGCTGTAACTGAGCGAGCCTATCGTCAACCTCTAGGTCAAGATTTAGAGAATAGTTCAAGCGAGGAAATAGAGGACTATGCGCGTGGTCAAGCTAATTTATGCAACAGAGCGCACGATGTTGGTGATTACATTCTCTCACTGCAATCAGCTGTGAACTCTGTAAATGCGTGTACAGAGTTGTTCAATTTATTTCCGACCCCAAGCGGCACGGTAAATACCAAATATGCTGTTTCAATTGCACACGCATGGCTCGCACTCGGAAAGGCGTTGGAGTATATCGATAGAGTACATATTGATGTACGAACAGAGATATTTACCGCTTTTCCAAAAATCCCATTAAATTTGAGTATGAATCCGGTTGCGTTATTACTACCAAGCTCTAGCACTCAAGCAGTTGATGCCGCTGCCGCCGCAGTGCACACATTTGGTCATTTTTCAAAAATCAACCCTGCGAAATTTTCCATACTCCATGCTATTGCTTTGAACGGATTATCAAATAGACAAGCTAAAGTTGGTGCAATAGTGGAGTCTCTCGAATCGATTCGAAAAGTTATAGATATTCATCGCAATGTACGTCTTGGAGAAGAAAGTTGGGCACTGACAGTTCAGAGAGACCATTATGGCAACAAACGACTTGAGTGGGAGCATTCGTACGCCTCGTCTCTTATGAATTTGTCTAATAGACTGGCGAATTATTGGCTTGAAAAAAAAGCGTCATTCAGCCTTGAAAAAAGGAACAAACTTGAAACTGAGATACTTACGTCAATTGAAGATTGTTTAGTGATCGAACGCGCGAACGCCATTCAGGATTCAGATAAGTATGAATATTCACTCGCCATATCATTGGTTAATTATTCTGCAAGGCTTCACGAGCAACGCAAAGTTGAGCCCGCACTGAAAGCTGTTGATGAGGCAGTTTCGATTCTTCGTAGACAACATGCACAGAACTATTCACCCGAAAATCTTAGAAATCTTGCTGAGGCATTAAGAGAACGTGCCCAATGTCATGAAATTCTTGGTGACGATGGAAGTGCAAACGAAGATCGTAAAGAATTCGATAGAATTTGGGTACTCATGGCCTATAAACCCGGTAGCGGTAAACCATGAGAATTTATTATCAAATCGAACGAATCGTCGAATCTGTCATTTAACACAAACCTCTCGACGCTATCTCTTTGGTCGGCTTGTATCAAATGCGTATTAACGCGCCTGTTCGATAATGTCAGCTTTGAGGGACAATCCTGCCGGTCCTTGGGACTTCAGCAAGTATGCCCTGGTGTACGTAGGCAGAGCAGGGTAGGGCGGGTCCTAATCCGTGAAATCAGGTTTTCTACAGATTTTAATGGGATAAGCACTGATACTCAGCATGATGGTAATGGTTTTCTGACGCCAGTGCTGATGAAATATATTCCTAAGTATCAGTACTGAAAAGTGTCTTTTCATGCACACTATTTTTTCTTCTTTCGAATGCCTTTGGTTTCATCCTGACTCAATACAGAGGCCGCCAGTTTTTTCACTTGTGATTTGGTTGCTACCCCTTTATTGGCCAGCACCTTCGCAGCAAGTGTTGACATAGCATCGCTAGTTTCCTTTTTCGCCGGCATTTTATTTGCTTTCGCCTTCTTTTTGACAGCCATAGCCAAACTCCTTAAGTACTTGTGACTGATAATGTGAGTAGAAGCATATCACCAAGCTTCGTAAGGCGTCTGTCAACATCATTGGTGAGTAGCCAGCAAAACTGGCACTCATTCAGTGCAAGCTCACCATACGGGGAAAGCGTTTAAACGTCGTGCGGAGCATGACGGTTTAACGCCCGTTGAGCTGAGCCGCCCGCCATACAGCCAGCACCGTCTATCTCTATAAGGAAATTGTATTCAGCGGCCTTGAGGTTTGAGCATGAAACGTCATTTCTGTTCGGTGTTTCACCATCATCACAACTCCAGAAGGTATGTGATTTCTGAACGTAAGCGGGCTGAACAGGGTCAATTTTACTGCAAATCACGCTAGATATAATACAAAGACAATACCATGGCTCAGACCTGACCAGAGCGAGGTCTGATGTAGCATTGCCAACCTGTTCTGTAGCGGCGCGTTAACGCATCGTCACGTCTCCGTTAACGTTGAGATTGAGTTTGAGTTTGAAGAATGGGTGAAAAAACGCAGCTTGCCTTTCCGACATTTCGGGCACACGGGAAGTGAGTCGGTGCCTTTTTTGCTCGGCGAACATTGTCGTTCTTGCCGTGTCGCCAGATCATTTGATGCGTCGAGAGCTTCACGAACCCGCTCAAGTTTCTTGCGCCGACAACGATTCGCCAGCAGCCCATAGTGGCGGATTCGCATTAACCCCTTGGGTAAAACATGCAACAGATAGCGGCGGATAAATTCCACCGCATCCAATACCATCGTTTTTCGTTCTCCACCTCCAGCGTAGTCCTTGTATTGGAATCGCACCTGCTCTTTGCCAATACTGACAATGCGCTGATCACTGATAGCGATCCGGTGACTATAGCGTCCCAGATAGTCGATCACCGTCCCGCCGTTGGTTGGGCAAGGCTTGCTAAAGACCACCCAGTCCGGTTTCATCAATTCATCTAGTAACTGGTCGACCTCACCAGAACGCGTGACTCGATGCAAGTGACCCTCATTGGCGGCTGTGCGTAGTGCACTAACCATGCGTCCGCGGAACCGGCGTGACAGTGCCCTGACGGGAAACAGGTAGGTCTCACTGGCTGCATGCCAGGTACCATCGGAACCCAAGGCCCCTCCAGGTACCAGGCAGTGCAGATGGACATGGCGGCTCAGGTTCTCTCCCCAGGTGTGCATGACCATCGTCGCACCGATCTGTCCATTGAGGCGCTTCTGATCGCTACCAAAATGCGATAGCGTGTTCCAGACTGACTCGAATAGCGCTTTGTAGATCACCTTGGGATGCAATGAGACCCACGCATTCAAACTCGATGGCAGGGTAAACACCAGATGGTGATAGGTGACTGGCAACAGAGCCTCACGTTGTCGCTCGCACCAGGCCACTGAGGCATCTCGCTGACAGCTCGGACAATGCCGGTCACGGCAGGAGTGATAGCACGGGCGCGTGTAGTCGCACTGCTCACAGCGCTGCTCAGCCACAGATCCCAGTGCCGGGGTATGGCACGTCAGGATATGTGAACACACCTGACTTTCATGCGGACTTAAAGTATGTGTCTGTTGGTAGCGTGGTAAGTGCTGGAACAAGACTGATTTCACCGTGCACGTATTATTCATCGGAGTGCTCCAGTGCGGCGATCAAATCAATACCTGCTTCCGATTCCTCCCGATAGTTGGGCACCCAGTGAACGTAGCGTGAGGTGGTATGAACGGAACGATGCCCCAGCTGATGCTGCAGTTTATGTATGTGCATGCCTGCTTCAAGCTGGTGAGTGGCGTAAGCGTGTCTCAAGGAATGGATGCCACCGACTTTCTCAATACCGGCTTTTTTCTTGGCGGCAGTGAATACGCGCTGCATGGCAGCGCCCGTAAGATGTCTATCGGATCGCTGACCTTCAAATAACCAATGTGGCGGACGACAGCTCTGCCAGTAGATGCGCAGAGCTAACAACAAGGCATCCGACATGATCACTGCACGATCTTTCGCACCTTTGCCTTGCTCTACTCGGAGCAGATGACGTTCGCTGTCAATATGACGAACCTTTAGTGAAACCAACTCGCTGAGCCGCAACCCACAGACGTAACAGGTTTGCAACATCGTGCGGTGTTTGAGATTACTCAGCTGATTAATGATGCTGGCGACTTCGCGACGTGTCAGCAGTTCCGGTATGCGCTGCGGCCTTTTCGGAATAATCATGGGCACCTCGAACGCCGGCCAGCCCATCACTTTTTCATAGAAAAACTGAATGCCCGCCAAATACCCCTGGCAACTGGCAGGTGCCAACTTACGCTCTTTCACCAGATAATCGAAGAACGGCTGTAATTCGCAGAGCGAGATCTGATCCGGTGGGCGATGGTAGAATTTGATGAGCTGTTTGACCGCAACTGCGTAACTGTCATAGGTCTTGATTGAATAACCACGCTGCAGTACGGCATCCTGCAGTCTCTGACGTAATGGTGTCATCGGATAACTCCTCATTCAGGCCAAAAGCGACCTGTGAACAGTTAAATGCCGATGAATACTGCAAGTACAGTTACAGACAGGATGTGTCAGTTTTAAAGCGCCGCGCAGCGGTTTAGTTCAAGAAATGCTATGCGTAGTTAGCGCAACTATGTGGCCCTACGTGCACTACGGTTCTGTTAATAATAACGTTTTATTGTAATTTCGAATGGCAATAAAATACTTTACAGGTAAATGGTTGCATAGTATCCATGAGCGAAAATAAACTAACAACGTACTCTGACCAACGTAGGTTTTTAAGTGATGCTTAATGAATCAATGTAAGAATACAAATATGATCAAATGTACAATGTACGAATCACTCAGTCTGCCACTCGTATCGAATACATGTCAAAGAACAGTCATCAATAATGACGATCGTTAAACTACCTGCTGTCTACAAAATTGAGAAAGTAGTAAACAAGCAGAAAATATGGCAGTTAGCCGAATTAGGACAAACTGTGGAAGGGACCCTGCCAGCCTTTTCGAATAATCGAATACGTGGGCGTCTGCTGGTGCCTGCCGACACAGGCCCCGAAGTGCTTATCGTATCGAAAAAAAGCACTGAATACGGTGGCCATAAGTATGTGATAAAAACAATCGATACACTAGACGATTCTGTAATTAACCTTGCTGACGCTCAATGGCTAGAGCATCCAAGTATCCAGACTCAACCTGATGTTCAGAGTGTTTTAACCTCGTGGAAAGATGCATTTCACTATCGATCTGGAAGCCCGATAACTGAAGACAGTATTGCACTTAGAGATCCTCAGCTTGGAGCAGTCCACGCAGTACTCGCACATTGGTCTCAGTCAAACGATCTAGCGACAATCGTCATGCCAACAGGTACTGGAAAGACCGACACAATGATATCTATAATGGTATCAGCAGTTTGCGAAAAAATACTGATTATTGTGCCTACGGATGCTCTACGTATTCAGCTTACTGAAAAGATCGGTAGTCTTGGAATATTAAAACATCCCACCAGTAGTTTACTAGATTCCCGTGCTCTGTTTCCATCGGTATGTGCGTTGCGGAATAGGCCAAAACAAAAGGAAGATGTTGATGAAATATGTGCTTACGCTCAAGTAGTTGTTACTACCAGTAGCATTATTAGTGGTTGCTCAGAAGATGTCATAGATAGTTTCGTACACCATTTTACACATCTCTTCATCGATGAGGCGCATCATGCGCAAGCTCCTTCGTGGAAGCTACTGAGGAGCGATTTTGAGTCGAGACGAGTTCTACAATTCACTGCTACTCCGTACAGGCAGGATGGGCAGTTACTCGAAGGAAAAATTGTTTATAGGTATTCACTTCGTCAAGCACAAGTTGATGGATATTTCAAACCGATTCGTTTTAAGTCAGTTGTTGAGTTCAGACCGGATAATGTAGATGCCGAAATAGCTAGAGTTGCGATTTTAGAATTACGCGCTAGTTTGGAAAATGGCCATATTCTGATGGCGCGCGTGGATAGCATCGAGCGAGCTGAAGAAGTATATAAGATCTACAAACAGCATGCTGACTTGAACCCTGTTCAGATCCATACAGGTATTCCTTTGTCCATTAGGAGAGTCGCTCGGCAGCAGATCATCGACGGAGAAGCAAGAATAGTTGTATGCGTTGATATGCTTGGTGAAGGATTTGATCTTCCAGAGTTGAAGATCGCCGCCTTCCATGACATAAGAAAATCTCTTGCGGTTACACTTCAGCTAGCGGGTCGATTTACACGAACCAGTAAAGGGCTTGGGGACGCTGTATTTATTGCAAACACCGCTGACGTTGTAGTGTGTCTAGAGCTTAGGAAACTCTATACAAGAGAGCCAGACTGGAACGCATTGTTGCCTGAACTGGCTGACGAGGTCGTAGATCAACGTATGTCGTTACAGGATTTCCTCGAAGGTTTTTCTGAACACAATAATTCGATTCCTATGAGGTCATTGTTTCCTGCTTGCAGCGCTGTTGTGTACCGTACGGAATGTTCTCAGTGGAATCCGGATAACTTTCGCGAAGGTTTGACCGGGCTATCCTCACGTGAGCATTTGCATCACTTGATAAATCATCATAATCATACTCTTGTTGTAATCTCAGGCCAGCGTGCGGTTGTTCCATGGACTGATGTCAGCGAAACGTTTGACTGGCAATGGGAACTTATAGTGGTGGTTTGGATACCTGATCAGGCGCTCCTATATATTAATAGTTCAAGTAATGCAGGTGAATATGCTTCCCTTGCATATGCTGTTGCAGGAAATACGGCGGAGATCGTTTCAGGTCAAGATGTTTTTAAGGTATTCTCAGGCGTGAATCGACTTCGGTTGAACAACGTCGGACTATCTGAACAATTAGGTAGGAATGTCCGTTATACGGGTCGAATGGGAGGTAATGTTGAGCCTGCACTTAGTGAACTGCAAAAACGTAAAACAACAAAATCTGTGTTAGCCGGAAGCGGATTTGAAAATGGTGCAGAAGTAACAATTGCTGCCTCGAAGAAAGGAAAAATATGGTCGCATCGCCGCGAGCGAATCGATCGCTTTGTTGCTTGGTGTCGTTCGGTAGGAGTAAAACTATTAGACGAAAGCATTGATCCTGACAACGTAATTAAAGGTACTTTGACGACGATAACTATTTACGATAGACCCAATAAGGTGCCAGTAGGTATCGATTGGCCGGAGACTATATACTCCGAATACGAGTCCAGGTGGGAGTTCGAATGCGAAGGGAAAATTTATCCACTGTGTGAAGTAGAGATTCGCATAGCTTCTTATGAAGCCCAAGGCCCTATTACATTTTCATTTAATTGGCCAGCTGGGACAGAAGCATTTGAGCTCCAGATTTACGGTACAGAAGAAAACCCGCAGTATCGATATGTTTGTCTTGGAAGCGCAAGAATATCTATAAAAAAATACCAAAGTACAAGAATCACCCAGTTCGACGAATTCATGAACCAAGAGCCACCAAAAATATGGTTTTCAGATGGTTCAAATGTAGAAGGGAATTTGTATTTGGAACTCCCCGAATTGGGTCCTCCGTTTGATAAAAGTAGACTGCTCACGTGGGATTGGCAGGGCATTAACATACGTAAAGAATCACAGGGGGTAGAACGAGACTCGCGATCAATCCAATATCGTGTAATCGAGAACTTGATGAAAGAAGGCTACTCCATCATTGTTGATGATGACGGCTGTGGGGAGGCAGCTGATGTTGTAGCAATAAGAATAAATGATCAAAATAATGCACGACCGATGATGGAAATTGATTTTTATCACTGTAAGTACTCTAAAAGTGACAGCCCCGGTGCTAGGGTCGGTGATCTTTACGAGGTCTGTGGTCAAACGCAGAAGAGTATTGCTTGGGCTTCATCACTCGAAAAAAAACAGATCTGATTACTCACCTTATGCGTCGAAATGAGTTGCAGTCAGGGAAAGCAGGAGTGGGACGAATAATACTAGGTGATATGGATATTTTGGAACAGATACGAGAGATGACGCATACGTGCATTGTCTCAATAAAAATGTTCATAGTACAACCAGGGTTGTCGAAAAAAACGGCTAGTGTCGATCAAATGCAATTACTAGGTGTTACAGATAATTACCTCAACGAGACCTATCAAATAGAACTTGCTGTGATATGCAGTAAGTAAGAATGGAATATACATATAGTGCGTTAAGCATATTATGAGTGGTTGTCAGAGAAGCTATAGGGTGGGATGCTATATTCCATAACTGTTAGAAACAGTGATTGACTATGTAGCGGGGTGTTAGGGAAACAACATATAATGTGGGAAGAACAGCGCATAAAATTGTTGAATGGCGTATTGCAGTCTGCGTTTGGTAATAACAGCGAACTTGTGGCGAGGGAAATTCTCTTGCAAATCCTGTAGCAGCGACACGACATTTGCGATTTGCTAGAGATATAACGTATAATCCGTTAAAATGCCATTATAACTGATATGATAAGTCTATCCAATGTCGATCGTTTGTTCTGTAAGGACAATTAATCATTCAGTTAACTCAACTAGACGTTTCAGATGTGTCAGTGTCAATCAGGAGTTTTTGCTTTGCCAACTTAATCGAATCGTGTAGTTTTTTCTGTAGTAACTCGCGGCTAGGCAGGGCGGTCAAGTATTCAGCGACACGAATGTTTGATTCGTTGAGTTGAAGTAGCTCGACATGTTCCTCGTTTTTACCAGTGCAGAGAATCAACCCGATCGGTAATTGTTCACCCTCAATCGTTTCGTACTTTTCAAGGTAGCGTAGGTATAGTTCCATCTGGCCTTTGAACTCAGCCTTGAATTCTCCCAGCTTTAAATCTATCGCGACCAGCGACTTTAATCGACGGTGGAAAAATAGTAAGTCAATATAGTAATCACGATTGTCGATGGAAATCCGCTTCTGCTGGGCGACGAAGGTAAACTCAGACCCTAGCTCCACAATAAAGCGCTGCAGTTGTGCCAGGATCGCTGACTCTAAATCGCGTTCACTGAAAGAGTCTGCGAGCCCCAAGAAATCCAGCACATAGGGATCCCGAAAAGCCAAATCCGGCGAAACCTCACCTTCCGTGTTTAGCTTCTCCAAATCTGCGATGATCGTTTTATCGGGTTGTTTCGAGATAGCGGTACGTTCGAACAGCATTGAGGCAATGCGTTCTTGGAGCTGTCGTACACTCCAGCCTTCTAACTGGGCCATTTCTGTGTAGAAATTTCGCTTAACCGGGTCCTCGATGTACATTAACGTCCTGATTTGACTCCAATTTAATTGTCTACACAGTGTGTAGACAATCTCCTGGTCAGGATGCGTCTCTACAAGGTGTAGACAATGCCTCAGCTGTTGATGGCTCCATCCGCGCCCGTATTGGGTAGTGAGATCTTTTGACAGGCGAATCACGAGCTGCTGACCATAGGCTGCGCGATTTTCGATTTGCAGTTGCTGTTTGAGAAGAGCGCCAATATTCCAATTGAGCATCGTCAATTCGGAATTGACCGTAGCCGCAACACGGTTGCGGCTAGCGTCGATCAACTCGCGAACTTGCGGGAGCAATTCAGCGCTGATTGTCGATATAGAGTTTTCGTCAGACATGCACGTAGTTTAGGGGTATTTCTGCCAGGACACAGGGTTCATCGGGGCAGTGGTATGGATCATTACGGAATGAGGAAGTAAATAGGCGATGCCGCATGGTTGGGCTTGAATCAACCAGGATACTCCGTCAAATATCCGATATATTCCAATATCGGATATTCTATGATTGACAGTGAATAGTCATGGTGAGTGATTATTGGTCGAATACCACCAGAGCCTACGTTGAGTAGATAAGCATTTTTTATATCATATAAAACATTACTTTGAGCTGAGAGGGTAGGGCGGAAAAAACAGAAACCCATTGATTCCAGCAATCGATCAAGGAGGTAATTGATGATTCGACAGTTTAAAATATCTGATGAATCTCGAGTTAGCGAAATCTGGTTAAAATCTGGTCAAGGTGAATATACCTATCTTCCTCAGTTTCAATCTCTTGATAAAGAAAAAGCTTTGCGAGTATTTCATAAAATTATTACGTCAAAGAGTGAAATCTGGTTGGAAGTTGATGAATCAATTATCAAAGGGTTCGTAGCTCTTCAAGGATCATATATCGATCGCCTATACGTTGACCCAGAGTTCCAGCGTCAAGGCATCGGAACGGCGCTGGTGCAGTACGCTAAAGAGAAGTGCCCTGCAGAACTTGGACTCCGTACGCATCAACAAAACAGACGAGCATGCAAGTTCTACGAAAAAAACGGTTTTGAGGTTGTAAATTATGGAATCAGTCCTCCACCGGAGTCAGCTCCTGATGTTGAATATCACTGGCGACCTAAACAGCTGAAATAGAGGTAACTAGGGTACCGATCAGAAAGCTGCAAAAATATGCTCAAAACACTGCTTGGATGAAATAGGGGCCGACACAGGAAAGGGAAATTATCGTACGCTAAGGGACGACTCGCTGGCTAATCATTGAGGATTGCATCATCGGTATCGTCAACGACATTGGCACTCAAATCGGAAACATC
>Ga0209828_1001195_pt1 | contig 23902 bp, 14 predicted proteins | sample MaitaG_FD_187429 | JGI IMG/M metagenome (GOLD analysis project Ga0209828, IMG submission 187429) | Marine algal microbial communities from Maine, USA - Maine_Asex2 metaG (SPAdes) (version 2) | ecosystem: Host-associated > Algae > Red algae > Unclassified | place: Maine, USA | collected 2015-01-05
TATAAAGTAAAATTAAAAGGTGGTTAGGCATAGCCGATTAAAATATTTAAGTTCTTTTGTTGCCGACCAATTATTAGAAGAACAACACAGCGATTTAAGTGGCAAACTGCAAGTTTACCTAAGCCAAGGTAAAATAAAATTATGCACAAAAAATGCTACCTATTCTTTTGAAGAGTATTATACCGTTTACGAAAAAGGTTTTGCGGCATTAAATATTGATGCTTACCACTTAAAAAATGTTTTAATATTGGGCTTTGGTTTGGGCAGTGTATTAATTTTACTAAAACGTATTTATGGCTTAAGTTTTAATTGTACTGCCGTTGAGTTAGATAACACCGTAATTAACTTAGCAAAAAAATACATCAATCCTCAGTTTTTAAAAAACACAACAATTGTTAATGCAGATGCTTATAGTTGGGTGGCGCAAAATAGTCTGCTTAATTCTACGTTTGATTTAATTATAATAGATTTATTTATTGATAGAATTACGGAAAGCAAATTTTTTGAAACAAATTTTATTAAACAAAATAGGGCTTTATTAAGCAAAAATGGCTTACTTTTGTATAATACGCTAAGCTCAAATAGAAAACAACTGAAGCAATATTTTAGTAACCAGTTTTATCCTTCATTTAAACAAAGTGAGCTTTTAAAAATTGGTGCTAATAATTTATTAGTTGGTTATGGTTAAACTAAAAGCCTAATCAATAAGTAAAAAAACCATTCAAATATTTTTTTTATTTTAAAGGATAGGTAGGTTAAGACAAACGTGCCTGCCCAAGTATTGCTAAATATTTTGATAAATGATTGCAAAAAATATTAAATGGGTTTTATCGCCTGCAGATGAAGAGCGTGCGCTTTATTTGCAGAAACAGTTAAAAATACACCCTGTACTTTGTCGTTTTTTGGTACAAAGAGGCGTAACAACTTTCGACCAAGCCAAGCGTTTTTTTCGCCCATCCCTAAAATCATTACACAATCCATTTTTAATGAAAGATATGGATTTGGCGATACGACGAATTAACGATGCCATTTTTTACGGCGAAAATATTTTAGTATATGGTGATTATGATGTAGATGGAACCACCGCAATTGCTACCGTATATGCGTTTTTCAAAAAGTTTTATAACAACATTGAATATTACGTACCCAACCGTTACAAAGAGGGGTATGGTATTTCTTACGACGCTATTAAATGGTGTACAGAAAACAATTACACCTTAATAATTTGTTTAGACTGTGGTATTAAAGCTATTGATAAAATAGCGCATGCCAAAAAGCAAGGTATCGATTTTATTATTTGCGATCATCATTTACCCGGCCCCGAATTACCGCCGGCTGTAGCCGTGTTGGATCCAAAGCGATCCGATTGTAATTACCCTTATATTGATTTAAGTGGCTGTGGCATTGGGTTTAAATTGGTGCAAGCATATACTATTTTTCATAGAAGAGACCCACAAGATATTTATGATTTATTAGATCTTTCGGTAGTTAGTATTGCTTCTGATATTGTACCTATAACAGGAGAAAATAGAATTTTAGCATATCATGGTTTATTAAAACTAAATGAAAACCCACGGCCTGGCTTAAAATCGATGATTGAGTTAAGCGGTATGAAAGGTAAGCTTAGTATAAGTGATATCGTATTTGTTTTAGGCCCACGTATTAATGCTGCCGGAAGAATGGAAGATGCCTCTGATGCTGTAAAACTGTTAACAGCAACCGAATTAAATGGCAATGCCGACGACGGAGCAGCCATTTTGCAAAAGCATAACACGGCACGTAAAGAAGTGGATATGACTATTACCCAAGAGGCCATTGACTTGATAGATAATGATGAAATACAAAAAGCCAAAAAAAGTACGGTTTTATATAAAAAAGACTGGCATAAAGGAGTAATTGGTATTGTGGCTTCTCGGTTAATGCAACGCTTTTATCGACCAACTGTTATTTTAACAAGCTCTAATGGTATGGTAACTGGTTCTGCCCGTTCGGTAAAAAACTTTAATATTTATGAAGCCATAAGTTCTTGTAGTGATTTAATTGAACAATTTGGCGGTCATAAATATGCAGCTGGCTTAACAATTGATCCAAAAAATGTAGCTCAATTTATTAACCGTTTTGAAGACATAGTGGACACCACCATTACTGACGATCAATTAATACCCGAAATTGTAATTGATGCAGATATATGCTTACGAGACGTAGTAGATGCGTTTTATGATATTTTGAGACAGTTTGCGCCTTTCGGACCTGTTAATATGAAGCCAGTTTTTAGAGCGAAACAAGTGGTTGATACCGGCCATTCAAGTATAGTAGGTACTTCGCATTTACGATTAAGTATTAAACAACCCAACTCGTTTTCGGTAAAAGCCATTGCTTATGGTATGGCAAATATGTACGAAATGGTACAAAGTGGAAAACCTTTCGATATTTGTTTTACTATTGAAGAAAACTATTACCGCAACCAAAGCAGCATTCAATTAAATATAAAAGATTTAAAACCAAGCGAAATAAATGCGCCTGCAAGCCAACCAATTGGTTAAAAAATATGGTAAGCGTACCGTTGTTAACCAAATAAGTTTACAAGTTAACCAAGGTGAAATTGTTGGGCTTTTAGGGCCTAATGGTGCTGGCAAAACTACTACTTTTTATATGGTGGTAGGTTTGGTAAAACCTTATTCTGGTAATATTTTTATTGATGATAAAGACATTACCAAACAACCAATGTACCGCAGGGCACGCTATGGCGTAGGTTATTTACCACAAGAACCCTCTGTATTTCGGCAGCTAAGCGTTGAAGATAATATTAGAGCCGTTTTAGAAATGACCAAGCTTACCAAAGGGGAACAAAAACACAAATTAGAAAGCTTGTTAGATGAATTTGGTTTAAAGCACATTCGTAAAAATATGGGCAATGTGTTAAGTGGTGGCGAACGTAGGCGAACCGAAATTGCTAGGGCATTGGCGGTAAACCCCAAATTTATTTTATTAGATGAACCCTTTGCTGGTATTGACCCAATAGCAGTAGAAGATATTCAGCTAATCGTATCTAAACTTAAATTTAAAAATATAGGTATTTTAATTACCGACCATAATGTGCAAGAAACCCTAAACATTACCGAGCGAGCATATTTAATGTTTGAAGGTAACCTACTAAAATCGGGCACTGCCGAAGAATTAGCAGAAGATGAAGAAGTAAAGCGTGTTTATTTGGGTCAAAATTTTGAGTTAAAGAAGCGTAAAATATTGTAAAAACATAAGTTGGTTTTACATCGTTTTGCTAAGATGCTTAGTTAATAAAACGGCCTCTAAAATATCGTACAAAATTTTTTTTTATGATGCGCTTTAAACTAAGCACCTTGTTTTAAAACCTTAGCCGGCACGGTTATATTTATAATAGTACCTTTATTAGAAGACTGAATATTAAAAGTGCCATTAAAATAATTAACCCGAGAACGAATACTATTTAAGCCCAAACCTTTCGATTGCTGAATATTATTAGTATCAAAACCTTTTCCATTGTCTGCTACTTTTACAGCCAAAAAATTGTTGTTAGTTAAATCAAAATCAATTTGCATTTTAGTAGCTTCTGAATGTCGCATCGTGTTGTTCATAAACTCTAAAATAGTATTGTATAAAGAACGAGATAGGTTATCTTCTAAAGCAACAAATTCTATAGGGCTATTTACTACAATATTAAGTTTATCGGAAGTAAGTTCTTCTGCTTTTTCAGTAATAGCGCAAATTAGTCCTTCACTTTTAAGTGTAGGTGGTTCTAATAAATGAGAAAGACTACGAGTGTTTAAGATAGTTGTTCCCAATACTTTAGTCAGGTGTTTGTATTTCTGCTCTGGCACATCTTTCTGTAAGGTACTTAAAAACATATTAAGGGCCGAAAGGTTAGCACCAACATTGTCGTGCAAAATTTCTGCAAATTCTTTTTCCTTATCTTCTTGGGCGTCTATTACTTTATTAATTGCAGTAAGTTCTAATTCTTTATATCTTACTTCTAGTTCTTTATTTTTTACTTCTAACCTTTTTTTCGAAACCTCTAATTCTAATCTGTTTCTTCTATTATGGGCCTGCTTGTAAAAATGAAGTAGTGAAAGTAGCATTAATGATAAAATGCCAATGCCTGAAATGTATTTGATTCTAGCTTGGTGAAGTTTTTTATCAGCTTCTCTTTCTAATTTATCAGCTATAAAACCTTGTATTTTATTATTCTCAGCATTTAAGGTGTTATCAATTTCTCGCAAAAGGTAAAATGTACTCAACCCATTTTTAGTGTCTTCTGTTTTTTCATAAAGCTTTGAATAAAGTTCTTGTGTTTGCTTTCTGAGCAATATGTCTTCTTCAGCTAATGGTATTGCTATTTGCAAAACAGAATCAGTTTTATGAAATTCTCCCTGAGAAAAATAGCTTTCAGCTATAAGTAAATATGTTTCAGCTTTCAGCAAATTATAGTCTTCATCTGAACTTAAATTTAAAGCATCATTGAAGTGTTTTAGCGCAAGATCAATTTTTTTTTCTAATTGGCAAATTTCCCCAAGCCCTTTATAAAAGTTAAAATGAGATACTTTACTCAAGGCTATGTTTTTATATGGTTTCTCAAGCAGTTCATTAATTGTACTTTTGGCTTGCGCAAATCTACCAGCCTTAGCATTTAATAATGCCTGCATATAGATAATTGGACTTTCTATACTAGGGTTTTTAGTGTTGTATGGGGGAGATTCTTCAAGAAATTTTTTGATAATTGATTTTGAATCATTTTCATCAACCCCCAAATTTGCGAGATTGTAGTTTGCTATAATTTGATAATCTGCTCGATTATAATAGATCGCTTTATTTTTACAGGCCAAATGATATTTTAAGGCATCTTTTTTATTACCTAGTCGTTTGGAAATATCACCTAAATAACTTAAACTAGCTAAATGTGTTCTCATTATTTCTTTATCAAGGTTTATCTCCCCATCTTCAATAACTCCAACAATATTAATAAAGTTTATAAAACTATCAGAGAGTGTTGCATTCTTCCAAGACTTTGAAGCGTGATCAAAGGAATTTAAAAACTGAACTTTTTCAGCATCTGATGATTCTTTTTGACAACTAAAAAGAAAAAAAAATGATAGTACTATTAATGCTAATTTTTGCATTTTACATTCCATATACAGTTACAGGACAACCTGGTGGACAAAAAGCGTATCTAATTGCCCTATAATTCCCTTGATCGACTAAAACATAACGTTTTTTATATACCTTATTATTATCATCATACCATTCTGGAAAACTATTTATTGAGTCTTCCCTTTCCGTATCGTTAGGGCTTTGTGTGCCAATCACTAAATATTTAGTGTTGTCGTTTAATAAACTCACATTAATTCCAAAGCCACTTAATAAAAAAGCGAATGGTGCTGGTTGGTAATTCGTCGCATCTGTAAAGTCAAAAACTACTGAAAGCTGGTTGTTTTGTAGCTTTACTTTACTTAAAATGTAAGTATTGTTGGGTATGCAAACAGTAACTTTATTCCAATTACCGCTTCCAACTGTGGGGGTTTCCTCTATTTTACTTGCTAATCTATGTGTTAAAGGCATTGTTATTAATTTACTCGGTTAAATAATTTGGACTTATGCAATTCGGTTTCCTTGAAATACTACTTTGTTAACAACACCTATTTCAGTATCAAAAGAATCCAAACCGAAACTGTTTTCGTAGGGTTCTTTTGCTCTTCCATTAGTGTTTTTAAAATTGTATTCGATAGTTAAGTTGCCGCTAAATACATTAAACCCTTCATTTACAAAAGTGTAAGTTTTGTCAGGCCATTTAATTTTAAGAATTTTTGTGCTGTTAATGTCAGCAATTGAGTTGGTAGTTGGTTCTCCCATTTCTTCTTGATTTTATTATTGGCAAAGATAAGGCGAAGTTTATATATGTTTTGTAACTGATTTCTGGTATTTTTTTTAAATGATGGTTTTTTGCAAAATTAATAATGGAAACACTACCACGAGTGGGCAAGGTTTAAATAATTAACCTTGATTGGAGCGGAAATCCTTTTTGTGCAATGGGTTAAAAACCCATTGAAGCACAAAAAGATTGGAGTGGAAAGCAAGTGCGAAGTTGATGCGAATACATCAGTTTCGTTTCGAAAAAAAATTACATTAATAAAGGTTTTACTACCCAAACTCAACAATAGTAATGCCATCGCCACCAAACTCGGGTAACTCACTTTTATAGCTGGCTACGGCATTTATGGTTTTTAAAATACGACGAACGGATTGGCGCAAAACGCCGGTGCCTTTGCCATGCAATATTTTAACTTGGTCGGTATTAAACATTAAGGCACGGTCAATAAAGCGTTCTACTTCTATAATGGCTTCTTCGTGGCGCTTGCCGCGTATGTCAATAGTGTGGTTAAACTCTGAGGCTCCTTTTACTAGTTGCATTTTTTGCCCGAAACCACTATCAACTTTATTTTTTTGATGGTTTTCTACTAATACAATTTCATTTAGCTTCACCTTCATTTTTAGTAAGCCAAATTGTGTTACTGCCATTTCGTCTCTTATTTCTAACACTTGACCCACCTCATTACCTTTTAGCAGCTTCACCTTGCTACCAACTTCTACGGTAGCTTTACCTTTTGAGTTGGCGGTATGAATTTTGTTTTTTAACTGTTCAACATCTGCTGTAATTTGCTTTTTTTCTTTTACTACTTCTTCTTTAAAAGTGCGGAGAATTTTTTTGTTGGCTTTGTCTTCCTTCCAAGTTTTTATTAGATGTTCAAATTTTCTGTTCAGCTCTTTTAGGTCGTTGGTAGCTTTTTGTTGATATTCTTCTTGTATTTGCTGTTTGTTTTTTAATAGTTTTTCTCGTTTTATTTCGTAATCTTTAATTAAGCGTTCTGCTTTGGTTTGCTTTTTTTGCAACTCACTTTCTCGTGCTATTAGTTGTTGTTTTTCGGCTTCCATTTTGTTTAACAATTCGTCAAACTTTAAAATACCTTGATCCATTTTTTGCTTGCTACTTTCAATTAGTTTTGGATGTAAGCCAATTTTTTGTGCTAGTTCAAATGCATAACTGCTGCCTGGTTTTCCGGTTGTTAAAATGTAAGTTGGTTTTAAATGTTGCTGGTCAAACTTCATAGCGCCATTTTGTACGCCTTCTGTTTTACCGGCCCAAATTTTTAGGTTACTAAAGTGCGAAGTAAACACGCCAAAAACGAGTTTGTTATACAAGCGTTCTACTACGGCTTCGCCAATAGCGCCACCAACACTTGGGTCGGTACCCGAGCCAAGTTCATCTATCAAAACCAGGGTTTTAGCATCGGCAAATTGGCAAAAATGTTTCATATTGGTTAGGCGAGAGCTGTAGGTACTCAAGTCGTTTTCTAAAGATTGTTCATCACCAATGTCAACAAATAGTTGCCTAAAAATAGTAGTGCTGCTGCCTTCTACAACAGGCACTAAAAAACCACATTGTACCATTAACTGCATTAAACCAATAGTTTTTAAAGCTACCGATTTACCACCAGCATTTGGCCCACTAATCAACATAAAGCGTTCGTTTTCAGTTAATTCTATTGTTAATGGTACTACTGGTTTTCTTTTGCTTTTATTAATCATCATTAATACCGGATGAAAGGCATCAATTAAAAAGATACGTTTTTCGGTAGTAATTTCGGGCGCAATTGCATCTTGTTTAGTAGCAAAAATGGCTTTGGCATAAATAAAATCGAACTCGCCTACTAAGTTTTGAAACAACTTTAAATAGCTAATGTGTGGTCGAATTGTTATTGTTATCTTTTTTAGTATTTTATAAATTTCTCGCTTTTCGGCTTGCTGCAATTCCATCAAATCGTTATTGATTTGCATCACCACTTCTGGTTCAATAAAGGAGGTGCGCCCTGTTGCCGACTCGTCTAAAATCAAACCTGGCACTTTACGTTTATGTTCTGAAAATACGGAAAGTACTCGGCGGCCTCCTCTTACGCTTTCTCTATCGTCGGTTAAGTAACCATAGTTTGCATATTGCCTTACAATGGTTTTAAATTTGCGGTCGGCTTCTTGGTATTTGGCGTTACTTTGCTTTCTTATTTTTTGTAATTCGGGTGATGCGTTAGCACGTATTTTGCCATCATCATCTATTACATCTTTTATAGCATTTATTAAGGTTTTGTTAAAGCTATACGGAGCTAATATTTTAAACAGGGTTGGGTATAGCTCCATTCGTTTTTCAAAAAAATGAAACAATTGGTTTACCGCTTTTAAGAACTGATAAATACGAAATAACTCTTCTGTAGAAAGTACGGAACCTTCTAATTTAAGTCGTTCAATTTCGGCACTTAGTTCGTGATAGTTTACTGTTGGAAAAGTTTCTTTATTTTCTAACAACAATTTAAACTCGGTTACTTGCTTTAGCCAAGTTTCAATTTGCTCTTTATCGGCAACTGGTTTTACAGCATTTACTTGCTGTATACCCAATTGGCTGTTGCAGTTTTCTTTTACTGCATTTAATACCTGATCAAATTCTAACTTCTCAAAAATATTTTGCGGATATACAAAAGCTTTTTGTCGGTTACGCATTTCCATTTCCATAGGTTTGCAAATATAGGCTATTGTTGTGGATGTATTTTATAGATATTTTTTAACTTTATGGCTTGTGAGAGAACAGCAACTATATATGTTAGTAGAGGGCTCGGTTAAACAACCTAGAGAAAGTGAATGGGTTGAATTTAAACATAACTACCATTAAGAAAGATAAAATGAGAGCAACTTATCAGCATTGTTGCTTAAAATATGTTACCAACGAAAAAATGACTAATCAATCTTTAAGAAGTAGGTTTGGAATAGAAGAACGTAACGCTGCAACAGCTTCCCGAATAATAGGAGATACGCTAAATGAAGGCTTAGTTAAAAACGACGATCCAAATACTAATTCTAAGAAATATGCCAAATATATTCCTTTTTGGGCCTAAGCTATATAATCAACATCTTATTTGACAAAACAACGAAAAAAAACAAAAACATTTATTTAATTAATTGATTATCAACAAGTTGTTTATTTGATGGTTATTTGACAAAATGTGGATAAATTTACTTCAACCCAAACACTTTTCTTCTTACCATAACTAAACTACCTGTAATCATTACCAATAAAGTTAATACAATTAAGCCCCATTGCGTTAAGGTAGGTATCATTGCAAAAGGTGAAAAAGTAATGTTGGTAGTACCTTCTCCATTTAAGTTAATTAATTCTGGCCCTGTGCTGCCTCCAATTTCGGTAAAACAAGCTGGCTCATTTATCAATTGTAAATAATAAACCCCACAAAAGTAAGCGCCGAAAGTTCCGTTGCCACCGTCTGAAGGTATGGTTTGTGTATCTAAAACAACACCTGCTTCATCTGTTAATTGAATTTGGGTGCCAGTTAAATCACACTCGCCAGCTAATACCGAGTAATTAACTACCTCAAAACAAACCTCACCTTCACAGTTGCAAGTAATTGTTTGTGGAGTGCCCCAAAAACAATTGGTATTGTCGGTTATAATATTTGGTGAACCATTGGTATTCCAATAATCTATGGCTGATTGACCTGTGTAAGTTATATTTAAAGTGGCCACATAATCTATGCCTGTAAACTCACCATTCGAATTAATAGCATTTAAACAAAAGGCATTCGTAAACGGGTCGTAACCAGGAAATTCATTTTGAATCATAGCTTCGGTAAATACAAAAGTACTGCCAGAGCAAGGCACATCAATTCCGCCAGATGGTTGTTGGCTTAAACAAGCTGCCCCTGGTTTTATTTCAAAAGTAAAAATATCAAAGGCTTCATCACAACCACCTATATCAATTACAATTTCGTAAGTATAATCAGTTCTGCCCTGTGCATCACAATTAATTAATGTTGGTAAAAATGGGCCAGCCGAGGCACCTTCTCCATTGTTCCAATCAATTGGGTCACCACTAATACTAACGGAACAAATAATGTCTTCTTGTTCATAAGCAACAAAAGGAGTTAAAAAATAGCTGCCGTCTTCTCCTGCCGCATCAAGCGCATCACAATTAAAAGTAAAATTATTTAAACCAGTTGGTGCATTATTGGGTTGAAAAACTTCACTTAGGTTTGGGTTGTTTGGGTTGCCTATGGTAGCACTTGCAATAGCGGCATTAATATCGGCAGCGTTATTTAATGTTGTTGTTGGATCGTTTGTACTAAAATACCAGCCAACCAAATTGCTACTATTACTTAATTGCGCTTGGTTATTTGCAATATTTATCGACTGATTTTGCTGGCAATCGGTTACTACAATAGCTTCATTTCCTGCACCAGCATCATCTGTTACTATAATGGTGACTTGTTTTCTAATATCGTTTTGGCAAGTTATTAAAGAGTAGTTGTTTAAGTCATCATCAAAAAAGTAAGTATAAGTGCCGGGCATATTTGTGTTAAGTGCACCTGCGCCAGCTGTTGGGGGAGTAAAGCTTAATCCGGTGCTTAATACATTAAAATCAATAGTATTGTTTGCCGTTAGGTACCAACCAACACAGTTTTCATTTAAACCAATATTGTCAACATTACCTTGTGGATTGTTAATTACAAAAGTTGGTACAGGGTCACCAACGCATAAATAAATGGTGTTGTCGCTAACATAGGGTTGCGCAGTTGAAGAGTCTACTAAATCAGGGTCGCAACACGACAAGTTATTTCTGGCACAAAACAATGCATCTATCATTTTAGCAATTTGGCATTGGCTTAAAAAATTATCGCACGTGCCATAGCTCATAATATTATTATTGGTATAGTTAGCTGGGTATGGAACACCACAGTTAGAAAAGCAGTTGCTCAAATCATAGTCGCAACCATTATTACTTGTACAGTTGGTAATAGCATCGCCATTAGAATTTTCTACATTACTTGGCCGAGTGTTTGGGTCTGGCGGGGTGTCGCATATATAATCACCAAGCTGGCAACATTCTGAACCATCTGGACATTCGGCCCAATCATTACCATTTGGGTCATTAGGGTTTACTTGTGCATTATTAACAGAACCGTGGGTATGCAATAAGCCAAAAAAGTGACCAAACTCGTGGGTTGAAACGGTAGTACCAGCAGTTCCATTACAATCTGGCGCACTGTTTTGGATGCCATTTACCCCAAAAGCAGTTCCATAAGAAAAATCGCCTGATGGCAAAAAAGCCACACCACCTTCTGAAAAGCCAAAAGGAGTAAAGCCGTTGTAATTGATCGGAATATAAATATTCATTACATTTGGGATGTTTAAATCAACTGCTTCGATAAAGTCAGAAATTCCATCACCAAACGGATCGGCTTGTAAATTACAATTGGATATACAAGTAGGATCGCCATCGCAGCAACAAGGGTCATTACTATCTGCACAATCGCTGGTGTAAAACACACTTAAATCATTGTTGCAAACTTGGCGTGTAGAACGATCTAAAAGTACATTACTTCCGTTTTGGTTCCAATTGGTGCATTTAAAAAACTCAAAAGGAACGCCCAAACATTCGTAATAATCGTTTGTACGATTAATAAATGTATTTAATTGGCCTGGGCCAAGTATAAGCCCTTCGCAATTGCTATCGGCAAACAAAGTAAACACTACTGGTATTTGGTATTTTTCGCAAGGCATTTCTATACAACAATCAAAACCATTGCCTGCTGCACAACTATTGGGGCAACCATCATAAGGAGTGTCAACACTCCAACCTGCCTCTCGTTGTTGTTCGTTTTGTAATATTTTAGGATGTACATTATGCCTAAAATCAATTTGGTCGTTGTTAATTACTTCGCAGGCTGCATCTTGGCCTGCTACATTAAATGAAACAGTAGCTATAAAAATGAGGAGGGCAAATACTTTTTTCATAAGGTTTTGATATTTATATGCCAAATATCTATTTTATTAGTTAGAAGCAATAATTTTTTTTTGGAAATGTTATATCTAAAAGTGGTTAATGCGACTGGGCGAGCTTAGAAAACTAGCCTCGACAGAAGTGGTTATACCATTTTAGAATAGCCTTTGAAGCGTTGGCAAAATGGTATTTGAACGGATGGCGAGACCAAAGTTTTTACGTGTGGTAACAATTTCGCTTCTAAAATTCTTTTGCTATTTACTTCAATATTTTTTGTACGATTGCTTTTGTGCCAAACTAACTATAAAATATAACACAAATTTTGTTTTAATATTGGCGATCTTTTTTGTTAAAAAAATGCGCCGTAGCTGCTGGTTATGCTTGCGTTTTTGCCTCAATCTCACCAAATTAAATTCAAAATTTTTGTATAACATGCTATACTCTAATTGGTATTTCACCTAAAATTGATGGTTATTACGTGCTTCTTTAAGATGTGTTATATTTGTAGTCAATAATAAGCAAGTTAAAATGAAAATAAGGTATCGCTCTCTCGGATTGTTTTTAGGTATCGTTTTTAGTGCAACGGTTATTTTTGGGCAGCCGGTAAACAACAATTGTATAAATGCCTTAGATATAAGCGAAGCATTTACTGGCACTTGTGGTGCTTTTAATTCTATTGGCCCATTTGATAATACAGGTGCAACAGCTGCAGAAACTGACCCAATGGTGCCAGATTGTTTTAGCGAAATGAGTTCGACAGCGATGGAACGCTCTATGTGGTTTAAGGTTACTGTGCCCGATGTTAATGGCGATGGCTCAAACGTAATTTATGAAATTAACACCAGCGTAAATGATAATTGCAATTTTGTTAACGGCCCGGTAGAGGGGAGCGCCGATACGCAAATAGTGGTTTATACGGCGGTATTTGGTTGCCCAACACCGCTATGGGTTTCGAGTAATTACATTGCCTGCAACGACGATATTAATACCTTGCCTCCTTATGTGGCTGGGGTAAACGTAAGTTTAAAACCTGGCGACAGTTATTATATTGTGGTAGATACTTACAATGGTTCGGTTGGTGAGTTTTGTTTTGATATTTTGCTTTGTGGTAAGGTTTGTGGTGACGGGCGTTGTAGTTTTAGTGAAAATTTTTGTGCCTGTAATGAAGATTGCGTTTGTGAAATATTGAAACCACAATATGCTTGTGTTTTACAAAATGGGCAATTAGTATCGTGCGGCACTTCACCAATAAACGATTTTGTTTTTTGTGATACTTATTTTGAAAATGCCAACCAAGGCAGCATTTATATAGGCTTTAATGTTGGTGCAATTAACGATTGTAATCAAGTTAAACCAACTACTGCTAATGTATTTTACAACAATGTAATTTTAAGAAATCAAAATTTAGAAACAATAGCTTCTGGCAGTACCATACAGGTTAACGAAAATTACTTTTTTGAATTTACACCAACTGATATTGAGCAGAATATTGAAACAGGTGTGGTGGTTTCGACAACACTTACCAATGGTTTAGTGTGTAGCAATGGTATAAATATTAATGCAGCTGAAATATTAGCCACATCATCAGTTAGTTGTGGCTCTTGTGCTGCCGGCAATGTTGATTTAGATTTAAATAATCAAACCGTTGGCATTGGTGAAAATATCAAAGTTTGTACCAATAGTTCAGAAAATCTTATGCTATTTTGCAACTCAAACGATGGCAGTAATTTTGAATATAGATGGGTGGCCTATGCCGATTTAAATAACGATGGGGGGTTTAATACTGCCATTACGCCACCTTTAGAAGCAGCAACTTGTGGCTTGCTATCAACCGATTTTTTAATTGATTGGTTTAATGTTTTTGATAATGGAACAAGTACGCAAGTGCCAGCAGGTGCTTACAAAATATGTGGTGTTGCTTTATGTGATGATAGCAATGGCACTATTGTAAGTATTTGTGAAACTAATGATTGTTTAGAAATCAACCTAACAGAAACTTTAACAATATTGGGCTGTAACAATATGGATGCTTGTAATTATAATGAAATGGCTACAACAAATGATAACAGTTGTTTGTTTGAAGGTGCTGTTTGCAACGATGCTAACCCACAAACCACCAACGACATAATTGTAAATTGTGTTTGCCGTGGAGAAACGGTTACTACTGTTATTGAAGGTTGCACCAACGCCTGTTATACAGAGTACAACCCTTACGCTAATATGGATGATGGAACTTGCGTAACCACACTTACCGGCTGTACCAATGTAAATGCAGTTAACTACGATGCTACTTTAAATATGCAATGTGGTAATGATGATTTATGTTTGTTTGCTGATGGAGATGGAGATACCTTGCCCGATTATTTAGAAGATGTAAACAGCAATGGTAATTTGTTAGATGATGATACCGATGGCGATGGCTTAATAAATATTTTAGATCCGGATGATGATGGCGATGGCATTTTAACTATTAATGAAGACAGCAATGGTAATGGCAATTTTTTTGATGACGATAGCGATGGCGATGGTATTCCTGATTTTTTAGATGCAGAGATAGTTAACATTAAAAACTACGAAACCCAAAAAATAAAAGTTTGGCCAAACCCTAATAATGGAGTTTTTAGGTTGGATGCAAAGCAAATGATCAACCTTAGCAACCTACATATTGTAAATGCTAATGGCCAAAAAATAAGCTATAAAGTTGTGGCTGGCTTTATAAAAATTGTGAATGTTAAAAAAGGTATTTACCTCGGTTATTTTGAAAATGAAGGTGCGGTGTTTAAGATTTTGGTAGAGTGATGCGTAGTTTTTGAGGCAACTGATCGAAGATTCTCAATCAACCTTCACACCAACCTTTTCCACTTTCACCTTCGTTCCATTCAAAGCCGCATTGCCGGTCAATTCATCAATACGGGTTTCGTCGGTAAGCTCATTTATAGAAACACCACCATAAGCTGCTGCCACTTTCATTCCCGTTTTTTTACGACTGCCCCAACCTTGTGGCATGCTCACTACGCCTTGCATCATTTCATCACTAACAGCAGCTTCAATAGTTATACTGCCAATGTTGGAACTAACTTTTATCACTTCCCCATCTTTTATATCAAGGCTTTTTGCATCTTCTATATTTAACAACAAAGTACAAGCATTGCGGCCACGTTTTAGGCGTTCCGCATTATGTGTCCAAGTGTTATGATGGCGTAAGTTTCGACGACCAATTAATGCAAAAGGATAATCATTATGTTGCTTAGCATTGCCAAAATAAGTGCTTTCTAAACGAGCCAAATCAGCAACAAATAAATCAGGTGCCAAATTAATTAGTTCATCATCGGTTTGCAAGCGTTCTAAAATACAAGGCCGTAAAGCACCCAAATCTAACCCGTGCTTATGGGCTTTTAACTTCTCTAAACTTAACCCTTCTTTAGCATAATAACCACTTTGTAACATTTTATCTAAAATCAATTCTGGTGTAAAACCATTGTCGGGCCTATTCATTAATTTTTGGGTAATGGCTTTTAACACTTCCCAATCATACCGTTGATCTTCTGCTTTCGGGAAAAGCGCTGGTGAATATTTTGCTGTATTGCGCACCGCCATCGAATGAAAAATAACATCATAATTAGAAGCTTCTAAACCTGTAGCAACGGGTAAAATAATATCGGCATGTCGGTTGGTTTCATTCAAATAAATATCAATAGAAACAACAAATTCTAATTCTTGAATTGCTTTTTCTAAACGCAAACCATTGGGTGTTGATAACACCGGATTACCTGCAACTACCAACAAGGCTTTTATTTGATCTTGGCCCTCCGTCTCCATTTCTTCTGCCAAAACACTTACCGGAAACTCATCATTATAATAGGGCTTTCCACTTACCCGCGATTTGTAACGGCCATAACTTCTGGGTTTTCCTTTTTTGGGCGATACTTTAATATAATCGGCAGCAGGTTGTGTAAACATCATACCACCTTCGCAATCAAAATTGCCTGTAATAATATTTAAAGCATTGGTTAACCATTGGCACAAACCACCAAACAATTGTGTTGATGCGCCCATTCTACTATGGCAAACGGCATGTTCCGCAGCTAATATTTCCCCTGCAATATTTCGGATATCGGTAGCAGCAATTCCAATTATTGGAGCAACCCGTTCGGCAGAAAAATTTTGTACCGCAGCCTTCAATTCATTTAAATTTTTTATATGATTTTGCAGATGCCCTAAGCGCACCGCATCTTGCTTAAAAATAATATGAATAATTGCTGCCAAAAACAAAGCATCTGTTTCTGGTTTTATAAAATAATGATCGTCTGCTTTATCAGCAGTTTCCGTACGCCGTGGGTCTATCAATACCATTTTACCACCTCTTGCTTGCAATGCTTTCAACCGTTTGGGGAAGTTAGGCACCGTCATCATACTGCCATTAGAAACCATAGGGTTGCAACCAATCATCATCATAAAATCGGTGCGGTCAATGTCGGGTATGGGGCTTAATAAACCGTGCCCATACATAAAATTGGAGGCTACATGATGCGGCAATTGATCTACCGAAGAAGCACTATAGCGGTTTCTACTACCAATCGCTTTCAGTAAAAATGGCATAAAAAAGGTGTTGCCCATATTGTGTGCATTAGGGTTACCCAAAAAAGTAGCCAGCGCATTTTTGCCATATTTTGATTGAATTTTTTTAAAACGATCAACTACCGTATCAATGGCTTCTTCCCATTCAATGGCTTCCCAATCTCCCATTTGGGTTTTACCAAGTGGTTGTCGCAAGCGATCGGTATCTTTATAAAAATCTTGCAAAGCAATGGCTTTTGGGCAAATATGACCTTGGCTTAGTGGATCGTTTTTATCTCCTTTAATTGATAAAATTTCTTTGCCCTCATATTTAATTTCGATGCCACACATAGCTTCGCATATATTGCAAGTACGGTAATGAGTTTGTACGTTTTGCATAATTTTTATTTTAACTGATTATTAGAGTTAGCCAATAAAGCTATGCATTGTTTGTTAAAAAACCTAAAATACCGTGTTACACAGAAAATTTTGTATGATACACTTTATGCTTCATTTGGTTTTTAGAAGCGAAGCATTTTGTACGCCTAACAGTCAGCCCGCTATCTGCTAAATCATTTTGTGCCTTTTGTTGAAAATAAATTGTACAACAAGGGTGCCGCTGCCATAAAGGCTAATCATACAACATTGTTTTATTGTGGCTATCAATATTAAAAAAAGAACTGTTACACCAACCATTTGAATAGAAAGCTACAATATATTATAATGCTTACTTTTGCAGTAATAAATCGTAAAACAAAATGTCAGCAACCATTCAAGATCCCTTAATTCCATTTATACCATTATTATATGTTGCCTGGGCAGATGGCGTTTTAGAAACCAACGAAATTGAATATATAGAAAATCAAATACAAAGCAACCACAGTATAAAGCCCGAAACAAAAAATTTGATTTGTAAATGGTTAGATGCCAACAACCCGCCTTCAGCACGTGAGTTGGCTTATTGGAAAAGCTACATTAAAAAAAATGCAACTTTACTAAGTGCTATAGAAAAGCAAAACCTATTTTCTATTGGGCAAAATTTGGCGAATAACCAAAACGGGGCAAGTGTTGTAAATAAAGAAACTCTAAACAGCTTAACTCAAATTGAAAATTACTTAGGCATTATTGGCCACGAAGCCATCCGTTCCGTTTTTGATGAAGGTGCGAGAAATGACATTTCTCAAAGAAATGTCATTTCTGAAGAAACCCCAAACTTTGCCGAACCGCTGAAACAATTGCTTAAAGGCGACCACGATAATATAAAAGCCAAAGTACAAACTATCCTAAATTCTTTTGCCGATGAAATTGATAATCCTTCATACGATCTATCAACACAGCGAAAAAAAGTTTTAAAATGGTGTGTTGCTTTGGCCAAAGAAGGCTTGGGTGGTTTAGCATTTACTACGCAGTATGGCGGTCAAAATTCATTAAATAAATATTGTGCTGTATTTGAAGAAATTGCAAAATACGATTTAAGTTTAGCCATTAAATTTGGCGTACACTTTGGGTTGTTTGGTGGTAGCGTGGCTTCGTTGGGTACGCAAAAGCATCATAATAAATATTTAAAAGATATTACAACAATGAAATTATTGGGTTGTTTTGCAATGACGGAGATGCACCACGGTAGCAACGTAAAAGCCTTGCAAACTACTGCCATTTATCAGCCCGAAGATCATACCTTTATTATTAACACGCCAACACAAAACGACCGTAAAACATATATTGGCAATGCTGCTTTGCACGCAACAATGGCAACCGTATTTGCGCAATTAATTGTTGGTGAAGAAGAACACGGCATCCACGCATTTTTAGTGCCAATAAGAGATAAACAAGGCAATGCTTTACCAAATATTATTATTGGCGATAATGGACATAAAATGGGTTTAAATGGGGTAGATAATGGCACGCTTCATTTTAATCAAATAAAAATACCAAAAGAAAACCTGTTAAACCAATACGGCGATATTGATAAAAGTGGCCACTATACAAGCCCAATTAGTAGTGCTTCAAAACGCTTTTTTACTATGTTGGGTACCTTGGTGGGCGGTAGACTTTGTGTGCCAGTAGCTGGTTTAAGTGCTGCCAAAAAAGCCTTAAACATGGCCGTTCATTTTGCCCTAAACCGCAAACAATTTGGCCCACCCGGTGAGGCAGAACAATCTATAATGGATTATCCAACGCATCAAAAAAAATTAATGCCTTTAATTGCTAATGCCTATGCTTATCATTTTGCACATCAACAATTGCTACACGATTTTGAAAAACATAACCCTAAAAACCAACAAGAGATAGAAGCATTGGCAGCTGGCCTAAAAGCTTTAAGCACTTGGAATACTACCCAAACTATACAAACCTGTAGAGAGGCCTGTGGCGGAAAAGGTTATTTAAGCGAAATGTATTTTGATAAGCTTAAAGCCGACTCTGATATTTTTACCACCTTTGAAGGCGACAATACGGTTTTATTGCAGCTAACCGCCAAAAGCCGATTAACTTATTTTAAAAAACAGTTTGGTCGTTTAAATTGGTGGGATACTTTAAAATATATCTCTACCATTGCTTCTTCTACGGTTAGTCAATTAAACCCGGTAGTTACCCGAAACATTGGTGAAGTTCATTTGTTAAGTGATGATTTTCAATTGGCAGCTTTTCAATACAGAGAAGAATACAGCTTGCGCAGTTTGGCCCTTCGTTTAAACAAACGCATTAAAAATGGTGCAGACAGTTACGATGCTTTTTTAGCCACCCAAGTGCATTTAGTAGATATGGCTACCGCTTATATTGAGCGGGTAGTGTTAAATAAGTTTACTTCAAGCATCAATCAACAAAGCAACAGTGCCTTAAAACCAATTTTAAAAGATTTGAAAAATTTGTTTGCCTTACATTGTATAGAAAAAAATAGAGCTTGGTATTTAGAACACGGTTATATAAGTGGCGCCAAATCTTTAGCCATAAATAAATTGGTTTTAAAACTTTGCAAGCAGTTAAAAGCCGAAAGTAAATTTTTAGTAGATGCTTTTGATATACCAAATTATATGACGGAACGAGCTTTGAAGTTTTATTGATGATTAAAAAATGACATTTCTCCAAGAAATGTCATTTCTCAATTGCCACTCAACGCTTAATAAATTTCTGCCGAACCACTTTTTCATCACTTTGCAACACTAACAAATATAAGCCAGCAGCTAAATCACTTAAATTAATGCGTTGCTCCAAATATGACATTTCTCCAATAAATGTTATATTTGAATAAACCAAAACTCGCCCCATTAAATCCTTAATCTGTAAAGAAACATTTCCAACCGCTGGGCTGCTAAAGCTAATCAACAATTCTTCATAAGCAGGGTTCGGTCGCAACTCAATAATTTGAAGGGTAACTTCTCCTCTAACAACACTCAACACTCCAGCTATGCTTGTAGTGCCATCAAAATCGGTTTGTGATAAACGATAATAAGTTTGACCACTTGCGGCCTGGCGATGCAAATATTGATAAGATTGTGCATCACTAACAGTACCAATACCAGCTTGTGTGTTTATGGTTTCGAAATGAATACCGTCAGCAGAGGCCTCTAAACGGAAATAATCATTTTCAATTTCAGAAGCTGTTGACCATCTCAAAAGATTGCCAGCGGCCAAAGCTTCACCTTTAAAAGCGAGTAAAGTAATGGGCAGCGGTTTTCCGATTACCGTAATATAAATTTCACCATCTGTAACCCATTCCAGTCCGTTGGCAGCCAAGTAGGGAACTTTTATTTCCCCTAAAGTTTCGCTTGTAAAACTAAAAGGCATTGGAGCCCCATCAATTAATAAGCTATTATAAAAACCGGGCATCTTGTTAATGTGGAGGGTTTCACCAACAAAAATTTCGTATTCGGTTTGCTCTATATAAGGCGGACCACCAAAACAGCCATCTTGTGGACCGCCATCTGTTTGCCCGCCTCTTAAAACGAAATCACCTTGCGGAATATCTGGTGGCGGTTTGGCAGTAGAACAAACCCCACTTGCTGGAGTTGGAGCATTGGCACTTGATTTCACGCATTGCGCATTTGAAACTTGGCAGTATAAACTGCTTATTAAAAAGCTTACTAAAATTATTTTGTTTTTCATTTTTATGTGTTTTATATGATGAGAAATGACATTTCTGATTATCGGAAATATGACCTTAAAAATGACATTTCTCAAAGAAATGTCATTTTTTGCTTAGCTAAAAAAATCATTCCTCAATAATTAAATCTTCAATTTGTGTTAAGGTGTTTTCTTTATGATGAATAGCAATAAAGTTATTAATCCCACCAAACCAATTCATAACCGACTCCCGATTTAAGGCAGTAGCTTGATTGGATAGTAAAGATTGATACGAACTCCATGGATATGTTGTAAAGTTTTTGGTTAGTTGATGATGCGTAGGGTTGTGATGAATATAACAGACCAATTTTGTAAAATGTGCATCATCGGCAACTCGCACTCTTTTAAACGGGCGGTTAAATAGATTGCCCTCTCGGTTATGTTGTTTGTTAAAAGCTTTAGCATAAGCAATGAAGAAACGGCGGAATTGTTTGGCGAGGAGTTGGTGGTAGTGGCTTTCCTCAAAAATGACAATTCTTTGAGATAAGTCATTTTTTGCTTTTCCCAAATCTTCTCTGCGTTCCTCAAAAATGACAATTCTTTGAGATAAGTCATTTTTTGCTTTTCCCAAATCTTCTCTGCGTTCCTCAAAAATGACATTTCTTTGAGAAATGTCATTTTTCCCATCCACTTTTCCCAAACCCTTCAAAAACTGTTTTTGATAAGAACTCAATGCTTCTTTAGGAAGGTTTTGCAAAACCGCACAAATTTCACGGTCACTTTTTATTTGTATCAAAAAATGAAAATGGTTGGGCAGCAAACAATAGGTATAGGTGTGGCAAAAAGGAGCAACATACTGTTTATATTTCTGTAAGAAATACAAACGGTTTCCCACATTTTTAAAAAGCGGTTCTTTGTTATTACTACGGTTATAAAGGTGATAGTAATTATCCGGCAATAAATCGGCTATGTATTTGTTGTTGCTCATCATTATTTTTCTTTTCGGTTTGGCTTTGGGAAAAATGACATATTTCCAAAATATGTCATTTTTTTGCGCTTTCTCAAAAATGACATTTCTCGAAGAAATGTCATTTTTCTTGCTTTGCCAACACCTTGCCCCAAACTTTGAAAAATGCTGCTGCTGATTAGTAGTATATTTATTATGATTATTTTATGATTCATTGTTTTATGTTTTTGTTGTTTTAAAATAAGGGTGTTTTGGCTGTTTAGTTTGTTTAAGCTATCCGTAGTTTGGAGACATAATGATAGCAAGTATGGACAGACTACGGATAACTTGAGGTCAAGGATCTGAGCCTTATTTACTTTTTAATGTATTTAGTTCGGCCTTCCAGTTTTTTTTATCTCTCACTGATCCAGATTTATAATGTGTTCCATAATTTTTTAGTTTAGTTTCCAATTCTATAATTCTTTTTTGTGTTGGTGTTATTCTCGGAACCATATTTTCAAACCCACTTGGACCGAAATCATCTCCAAACCCAAATACATCTGAAACACTTGGAGGATTTATTCCTTCTAAATTTGTTTCAAATAGCGAACTTGGAATATTGGATAGCTGATTTTCATTTACTAAACACTTATCTCTAAATTGTTTTGGCATTGGATTTGGACCTAGATTCGATGTCATTTTTCTTTTGGGAATTATGCTCTTAATTTTTAATGATTCGGGTTGTTGTAAGCTCTCGGCAAAAATAGGAGGACCAACAATTGCAACTCTTTTTACTGCTGTTTTTGAGAAGGAAAATAAATCATCAAACAACCAATCAATAACTTCTTTATACTTGAATAACTCAACACCATATTGGTAACTCATAGATACACCAGCGCCAGGTCCAGCTGAAACCCCCAAGCCATTAAATCCCTTGTCATCAAAAATAAATGTAAATCCTATTACTCCTAAGTTTAGGTCAAAATTAAGGCTTTCACCTTCAATATCACGAAAAGCTAACCCAACAACAACTCCGACTCCAACATTGCAACCTATTGCCTTTCCACCACTAGCACTAATTCTACCACCATTTGTATCATTAAAATCAAAAACTGTTAAGATTGAACCTTGCAAACCTGCACTGCCTTCTTCATCCCAAATAACTATATCGCCTTCGACTCCACCAAACAACATTAATAACCCAAATGCATCAATATACTTTAACGTATTCCCCCCAACATAATTCCCCATATTCATCCCATCCACATACCCCAAAGGATCTCTCGTTAAAAACCGCCCCAACTCAGGATGCATATAACGATACCGGTAATAATAAATACTCGACTCCGCATCCCACCGTCTACCAGTAAACATCAAAACATTATCAACAGCAGAAGCCGCCAAAGTATCAAAGTCAGCATTATAAATAATAGGCTTTCCATAAGCATCATATTCATAGCGTTCTACCACATCACCATTTTCATCACTTAGGGCAATTACAGAACCGAGTGAATTTTTATGGTAAAATATTTCACCCGTATTATTTTGCCGGTTGAGGATGTCATCTATCCAGGTTCCGTAAACATATGTCGTTGTATCGCTATTGCTTTGTTCTTCTATGCAACGCCAGCCATCATAAAAGTAATTAATAGTATCCGTAGCGGTTTGCTTTTTAATTCTTCTGCTAAAAGCATCGTAAAAATATTCACCAACTATATTCGCAAACCCAGCATCGGTGGCAATTTTGGTTAAGCGGTTTTCGGCATCGTATTGGTAATATTGTTTGCCATCATATAACAAATTACCGTTTAAGTCGTATTGTAAATTGGTGCTTGTTCCGCCTTTGGTGATGCTGGTGTATTGGTTCATTTCATCTACTGTGTAGCTTTCGTTATCGCCATTGTTGTTTACTTCCGTCCAGTTGTAAACGCCATCAAATTCAAAGTTTTTAAAGTTGATTGGATTGGGAATGGTGACTGTTGTATCTGTCATCAAAGTACCAACTTCAAAAGTATTGAGTTCGTAAATGTTGGTGTAATCGTAATTTTCGCTGTGCGTGGAGTGATGCAGTTTTTCGGCATATTGTTTATTGCCTTCTTTATCAAAACCATGTTTAAAATGGGCAATGGGCTTTGCTGCCAGCGAGGTGCTATGCATCAAATCTTTCAGCCAATTGTTGGGCGTGTAGTTGTAATAACTTGTTACACCATTATTGTAACTTTTTTGGGTCATCTTGTTTTCATTATCATATTGCCAATTGGCTTCAAAGCTGCCGTTGATATCTTTTACCTGTTGCAACCTTGCACGCAGGTCAAAACTTTCTGCTACCTGTCTGCCGTTGGGGTATTGTACATTTCTTTTACGCTTATTGATGTCATAATTATATTGCGTTTTATTTGCATTTAAAGTTTCGCCTTCCATTAAATTGGTAGAAGGGTGATAAGTCATTTCAATATTGGCGTTGGCATTGT
>Ga0209828_1001196_pt1 | contig 23900 bp, 20 predicted proteins | sample MaitaG_FD_187429 | JGI IMG/M metagenome (GOLD analysis project Ga0209828, IMG submission 187429) | Marine algal microbial communities from Maine, USA - Maine_Asex2 metaG (SPAdes) (version 2) | ecosystem: Host-associated > Algae > Red algae > Unclassified | place: Maine, USA | collected 2015-01-05
ACGGGGTTGCCGCAAGATGAGCACGGCTTGTTGCCTGAGGTGTTGGAGGAAAGTTGTAAGGCGGGTCACTTTAGAGCGCTCTACTGCACACCCATAGCCCAGAACCCAACGAATGCCAAGATGACGTTAGAGCGTCAGCTGGAAATAATAGACATTGCTGAGCGCTATCACCTTTGGATTATAGAGGACGCTGTCTTAAGTTATTATTGCGAAGACAGACCGTCGAGTTTTTATCAGTTGAATCCAGAGCTATCACTACAGGTTAACAGTCATTCAAAGGTGCTAGCGGGAGGTTTGCGAGTAGGGTATTTATTGAGTCCACCTAAGCTAAGTCTGCAAGTTTCAGCAGCGATTCGTTCGCATTGTTGGTTTACCTCTCCGCTGACCATTGAAGTGGCACAGCGTTGGGTGTCGTCTGAGGCGTTTGCTATTAGTCAGCAGGCTGTAACAGTAGAGTTAGAAAAGCGCCTTGAGGCCGTGAGTCAGATTTTATCGGGTTATCAATTTAAGATATTGCAAGGGAGTTTTCATGTTTGGTTGCAACTTCCAGAGGCATGGCGCGCGTCAGACTTTGAAGCTCGGTTGAGTGAAAAGGGCGTTGCGGTGTTGTCAGCTGAGCCGTTTGCTGTGGGGCGTTTTGCGGTCCCACAGGCGGTGCGTATCTGTATTAGTGGGCCAGTCAAATTTGAGGATGTGGTGAAGGGATTAGAGCTTATTCGTGATGAATTAGATAGCGGGTTGAGTCACCATCTTAAGGTGTTTTGATATAGGGCAACTTAGGCTATAGATGCGACTAAAAGATGTAAAAATGAGATGACGATGACTTGTTAAAGAATTAAGAGTCAGGTGACCAATTCAACCGACTATGCGCCTGTGCCTCCGGCACAATATCAGCATATCCATGCTCCCGAACTTGCCCCAACATCTGCTTAGGTGGAATCCCAAACTCCCGCTTAAACGCCCTCGACAAACTCCCCAACGAACTAAACCCAGAAGCCAACGCCACCTCAGTCATCGAGCACTGACTCTGTAACAACATATGCCGCGCATGCTGTAGCCGTAAAATCACATAATAGCGACTAGGCGATAGACCCAATTCTGCCTGAAATTTCCTAAATAGCCCACGCTCTGATACCCCCAGTTGCTTGGCCAGTTCTGGAATGCTTAGTGGGTCTTCAACATAAGTTCGCATTAACAAAGACGCGCGGCTAACAATCCCAGAGTTACTATAAACTTGACTCGCTTTCATGCCAGTATTAGGACTAGACAACTCAGCAGGATTAATCCGCATATCGTGTGCTACCGCATGTACTAACGCTTCCCCGCCGTACTTTCCAACCAAATGCAGCATCATCGGAACCACGCTAAGTCCGCCTGAGCAGCTCATACGAAACTCGTCGATTAACATTTCATCTTGTTCGATGGTGATATTTGAGCTGCGATAACGTTCTATAAAGGAGGTAACACCGGTGGGGTGTAAGCTGATGGTTTGCTCACGCAGTAATTGTGCTTCGGCCAAAACAAAGGCACCGCTGTCGATAGAACCCATAACAACTTTTTGTCGGCTCAGTCGTTGCAGCACTTGCCTCATTTCAGGTGAAAACTCAGCTAGGGGATCATCACCGGCAATCACTAGTAAATAGTTGGTTGTCTTGCAGGCTTTGAGGGCATTTTCAACTACGACTTCACTGCTGTTGCTGGCTTCCACCGCACGGCCATTGAGGCTGGTATAGTGCCATTCAAATAAGCGCTTACCTGCGTAACGATTGGCTAGACGTAACACCTCGGTTCCAAGTATTAGGCAGTAAAGTGGAAACAGCCGTACTAGGAGAAATGAGATTGAAATAGGTGATTCCATAATCCAAGCCTGTAAAGGTACGATTGAGGTGTGTTCAAAGATAATCCCTATAGTGACAGATAATGGCGTTTTGAGTAAATTAACCTATGTGGATCAAGCCTTATTTTGTGCTTAAATAACAATGTTATTTTAGAATTTAGGAGAGAGTGATGGAAATACCTTATTGGCAAGAGCGGGTTGATCTCGCCGCAGCATTTCAAACAGCTGCACGACTTGATTTGCACGAAGCGGTGGCTAATCATTTTTCGCTATCGGTGAATGATGACGGTACGCAGTTTTTGATTAACCCAAACCAGCGTCATTTTTCGTTGATTAAAGCCAGCGACATTATATTGCTCGATGCGAATGACCCGGATGTGTTGAAAGGGCCCGACGCGCCAGATCCAACCGCTTGGGGCTTGCACGGTGGCGTGCATCGGCATTGTCCGCACGCGCGCTGCGTCATGCATGTGCATTCCACATTCGCAACCGTGTTGTCATCCCTAGCAGATAGTCGTTTGTTGCCTATCGACCAAAACTCGGCAACTTTTTTCAACCGCTACGTGATTGATGATAGCTATGGTGGACTGGCGTTTGAGGACGAAGGGGAGCGTTGTGCGCGTTTGCTGGGCGACCCTAAAGTCAAAGTAATGATTATGGGTAATCACGGTTTGTTGGTCTTAGGCGATAGCGTTGCGGATACCTTTAACCGACTGTTTTACTTTGAGCGTTCGGCAGAAACGTATATTCGCGCCTTGCAGACAGGTCAGCCGCTGCGCGTATTGTCAGCCGAAGTTGCTGAAAAAACGGCGAGGGAGCTTGAGGAGTATCCAGATCAATCGGGGCGTCACTTCGAGGGTTTAAAAATGGTCTTAGATCGTGCGGGGAGTGATTACAGTCAGTAGTCAGCTCTCAGCGTTTATCCCTCTATAGGTAATATTAAAGCCATGGCATAGGTGTGTTTTTATTTACATAGTTAATGGGTTAGTGGCACAATGTAAATACTTTACGGTCCAGTGTAGAAATTACTGGTGATTACATTTATTTTATCTGAGCAATAGTGATATGAAGCCCCAAGTTAAACCGCAAAACCCTAACTTTTCTTCAGGCCCTTGCAGCAAACGTCCAGGTTATGAGCTGGAAAATCTGCAAATCGACACATTAGGGCGCTCTCACCGATCAGCTATTGGCAAGGCTGCTTTGGGTAAAGCCTGTTCGCAAACGGCAGAGCTACTGGATTTGCCTGAAGGTTATCGTGTTGGCATCGTTGCAGGTTCTGATACGGGAGCTGTAGAAATGGCGATGTGGTCGCTGCTAGGCCCACGTGGCGTGGATGTGTTGGGCTGGGAGTCTTTTGGTAAAGGTTGGGTCACCGACATCACCAAACAGCTCAAGCTGGACAATGTGCGTACTTTTGATGCGGACTATGGTGAGTTGCCAGAACTGTCGGCAGTCGACTTTAATAATGATGTGGTTTTCACCTATAACGGGACAACCTCGGGTGTGAAAGTGCCTAATGGCGATTGGATCGCAGATGACCGTGAGGGTCTCACTATTTGTGACGCTACCTCTGCTGTATTTGCTATGGAGATGCCATGGGAAAAGCTGGATGTAGTTACTTATAGCTGGCAAAAAGTACTGGGTGGGGAAGGTGCACATGGCGTGCTGATTCTTGGTCCACGAGCGGTTGAGCGCTTAGAGAGCTATACGCCATCTTGGCCTATGCCCAAGCTGTTTAGAATGACTAAAAATGGCAAGTTGAACGAAGGTATTTTCCGTGGCGAAACGATCAATACACCGTCTATGCTTTGTGTTGCCGATTATCTGGATGCGTTGAATTGGGTGGAGGGCTTGGGTGGCACTAAAGCTGTGATTGAGAAATCTCAGGAAAATCTGCGCGTCATTGCTGACTTTGTTGAAGCAAATGAATGGATTCACTTTCTGGCTAAAGACAAATCTACGGTTTCTAATACCAGTATTTGTTTAACTGTTGATGCTACCCCAGAGGAAGTGAAAGCCATGATCAAGCTATTAGATGCGGAAGGTGTTGCTTACGATATCGGCGCCTACCGCGATGCGCCAGCAGGTTTGCGAATTTGGGGTGGTGCAACAGTTGAATCATCTGACCTAGAGGCGCTTATGCCTTGGTTAAGCTGGGCTTATCAAGAAATAACGGCTGCTTGATTTCAGCCAAAATCTAACTACCTAGATAATTTTCCGCTGAGATTTATGTGAAGTCAGCGGTTAATTATTCTTAGCCACATTCTATTTTTAGGAAAAGAACTATGTTTCAAATCCGAACCTATAACAAAATTGCAGACATCGGCCTAAGCCGTTTTGAAAAAGCTAATTACACCGTTGGCGAAGATGTTGCTCAGCCAGATGGTGTGGTATTGCGCAGTCAGAAACTGCATGACGAAGCATTGCCAGAATCTGTAATTGCGGTAGCGCGTGCCGGCGCAGGAACGAACAATGTCCCGGTGGAAGATTACGCCAAAAAAGGCATTGTGGTTTTCAACACACCGGGTGCCAATGCTAATGCGGTAAAAGAGCTGGTGCTGACCGGTATGTTGCTAAGTTCACGGGGTATTTTGCAAGGTAAGGCGTTTGTTGAAACGCTGGGTGACATGGATGATGCCGATGAAATGTCTAAGCTGTTAGAAAAGGAAAAAAAGCGGTTCGCGGGTAGTGAGCTGGCAGGTAAGACGCTAGGTATTATTGGTTTAGGTGCAATCGGTTCAATGTTGGCTAACGCAGCATTGTCACTGGATATGAAGGTGGTTGGTTTTGATCCGGCCATCTCTATTGAAGCGGCATGGAAGCTATCTGCAGATGTTCAACGCATGGAGTCAATGGAAGCACTGTTAGGCGAGATTGATTATCTCTCGCTGCATGTACCTGCGATTAAGCCGACTATACATATGATCAATGCTGACACGCTCAAGCTAATGAAACCTACCGCTACGATTATGAATTTTGCCCGCGGCGCGATTGTAGATCAGCAAGCCGTGGTTAATGCGTTAGATGCCGGTGAGTTAAAGCAGTACGTTTGCGACTTTCCAGAGCCATGCCTCATAGGCCATGGCAAAGTAATTGCCGTTCCACATATCGGCGCTAGCACTGCTGAAGCTGAAGAGAACTGCGCGAGAATGGCAGTTGATCAACTGAAAGATTATCTGGAAAAGGGCAATATTGTAAACTCAGTGAACTACCCTAACACAAGCATGGCGTGGGGAAGGGCCGCCTGCCGAGTCACGTTTACAAACAACAATGTTGCAGGTGTCTTAGGTGATGTGTTGTCTCAGTTCGCTAAAGATAAGGTAAATGTCATTGATATGGTGAATAAGAGTCGTGGTGAGGTTGCGTACAATATACTGGATTTGGAAGCGGTGCCTTCTGATGAGGTTATTGCGGCGCTACGCAACGCCGAGCATGTTACCTCAGTGCGTGTTCTAACGCGATAATCAACACGGTCCTTATTTTTGTGAAACCTTTGCTTGGTTTCACAGAGTTTGCAATCAGCTCAATGCCAATATTGAAAACAATAATCCGTTGAGCGGGGATTTAATCACGGCTGTCGTGTATGCGGGTTTTTTTGAACCTTTATTCTGATTCAGATTGTTTTTTTAATAGGCAATGGACTAGGATTGGTGATTCGAGGTAAAGTAATAGTAGGGCTCATAATAATAAGAACAAGATAACAGCGTTTGGTTGGGGAACCAGACCGCTAATTAACTAAACAGGAGATAGTTATGAGTGCCAATCAGTTCGTCCCAAAATCTGTGTTGTTTGAAGAGCTGAGAACGATAGTTCTGGAAAGAAATTCCGCAATGCTAACCCTGATCACGGAAACAAAAAAGTCTGTGATGATGCGCTTCTCAGAAGGCCGATTGACCAGCGCGCGCTGTCGCAGCTGGGAAATTGAAAATACCATTGAAGCGCTTGCCGAGACAGATACGGTTAAATTTTCCTTGATGAAGAGTAGTGCACAAGACAAGCCAACTCTAATGGAAGCTGATGCTTTTTGGGGAATGGTCAATCCTATGGGTGGCCCTCTAGAAACGATGATTCAATTAATACCTGACCCCGAGCCAGAGGTCGTCAAGTTGAAAGTTGATATTGATGGCAATGTTATGCAGCCAGTGGTGGAAGCGCCTGAGGAAGAAGATCCCTTTGAAGTCGATAAAGCGCAGGCAGCTAAAATGAATTTCTTTTAGTCCGATCCGATGGAGAAAGCGTGAGCTTTTTTGATCCATAAAAAAGCCAGTAGTCATCACTAACTACCGGCTTATCAAACGTCATACCAAGCTAAATTACTTAACTTTAAACTCACGTTTACGAGTTTTTTCCATTGACTCTAGGATCTTCTCAAGACGGTCTGGCTTGACCATGAACTCTTGGAATCCCTTCATGCCTTCTTTCGCCATACCTGGCGTAGTATCACGGTCAAAGAACTGCGCTTGACCATCTGCTTCGCCCAACATCTTCACACCAATATTCAGGAAGTAGTTGTCAGCAACTTTAGCGTCCTTGTTCGGTGGGATCTGGTTGATCGCTTCGTTGATCTTGGTCTGAACATCAGCACTTGCTAAGTAAGCAAGGAATTTGCGTGCATCTTCCTTGTTCTTTGCTTTAGCTGGGATGTGTACAGTATCCATCGGTGCATCTTCACCAACGTCCTTAGAAGGATCAATGATAGGGAACTGGAAGAAACCAACGTTCTCTTCTTGATCGCCCAACTGAGGAGTAACAAAGTTACCAATTAAGTACATTGCCGCTTCGCCTTTCAGCAAGAACGGTAGCGCTTCCTGCCAAGAGTAAGTTGCGTGGTCTTTGATGTAATAACCAGGCTCAACCATCTTCATCCAGTTAGCGAAAGTTGCTTTTACACCGTCATCTGTATAAGGAATTTTTCCATCCATTAGGTCGATGTGGTATTTCAAGCCGTTAGTACGCATGTTCATGTAGTCAAACCAACCAGCGGCTGTCCACAAGTACTTAGTACCGATTGTTACTGGTGCAATGCCTGCTGCTTTGATTTTAGCTGAAGCGGCTAGATACTCATCATAAGTCTTAGGAATTTCGATCTCTAATTTCTTGAAGATGTCTTTGCGGTAGTAAACACCCCACTGATAATAAGTGGTTGGGACGCCCCATTGCTTATCATCAATAGTCATCGCTGGCATCGCCGTGCTCATTTTCTCGTCTAGACCTTCTTCTTTCCACAGGTCAGAAACATCTTCGAAAAGTTCTTTGTTAACGAACTGCTTCATGCGGTTTCCAGCGTACCAGAATACAACATCAGGCGGCTCAGTTGCTAACCAGTTGCGGATCGCTGTCTTGTAGGCTTCTTTGTCGAAGGTGTTCATCTTGACTTTGATATCAGGATTCGCCGCTTCAAAGTCTTTTACAATCTGAGCAAATGCAGCTTTAGGGGCTGGATCAGCTTGATCTGAGTTTATCACTAATGTGCCAGCCAACGCAGATGCAGAAAGTGCAACGGTAGCAGCCAAAGTGATAAGAGTTTTTTGAATCATGTTCATTTGATTTCCTCTTCTAATTAATGGATCAGATTTCAAGTTTAACAATTGCCATCTGACCTTGTGCTAACTGATGCTCGCCCAAAATCATCTGACGGTGACTAGGTAGTGACTGTTCTTCCGGCCCATAATTGAAGAAGAACTGCCACGGCCCAAGTTTCTGCTGCCTCAGTCCGTTGGGACAAGGCGATAACTGCAGTGACTCGTTTTGAGCGAGCAACTGCTTAAACAGCTGGTTAAGGCTGCATTGATCCATGCAGCCATTAATATAATGGATGTTGCGGTATTGGTACAGAAAACCCCAACCATCATTTGATGAAAATTGCGGTTTTAAATCGGTTTCTAAAAATTCGCGCCATTTTTTAATGGTTAATTTTACACCTGAAGCGTCGCTTGATAATTTGTCTATTGAATCTTTCGTGCCGCTGCTTGCTGAGACTGACGAGTCAGTTGAACTGACACTGTCAGACCAAGCATCGCTTAATGATTCTACCCTGACCGCTTTTAGTGGGATCAGTTGTTGCAAGCAACCGGGTGCAAGATTTGCAGGGATTTGGTATTCCTGAGTTTTTGAAAAGCTGCGTGGGCCAATGATCACTTGAGCATCTGTCGCTTTAAGTGAGGCTAATAGCGTCGAGTTTTCCAGCTGTTGGTTCGCAACGACGATGGCCTTGTAGCCGCTTAGGTCAGCATAAGGCGGCAGTATGTCAATATTGACGCCACAGCTGCGACAGGCGCTATAAAGTGACATTGTCCAACCTAGAGGGTCGTAATTATTTCCCTGCGGTTGCACACGTAAAGACCAATCGCTAACATAATCAAAAATGAAGGCGATTTCTTTAGTTGGCTGTGTCGCTTTCATTGTCGGAACAGGGTCGTCGCTGTTCAGTGCTTTGCTGGATTCATTAGTTGATAGTGCTTTAATTTCGGTAGCGGTTGCCTTTGCTTCGGTGAGGGCGATATCGTCGCTGTTATCTGGGCGTTTAAGTGCACTGTGCATTTGCTCTTGGGCAAACGGTGCCTGACGCCAGCGGAAATAACTCACCACTTCCGCACCATGAGAAAAGGCTTCCCATGTCCAGAAACGCACCATGCCATCTAAGGGTGATGGGTTATGCGGTGCCCAGTTGACAGGGCCGGGTTGCTGCTCCATGACCCACATTCTCCCTCTGCCTGCACCCCGATAAAGGTCGTGATGAAATGCGGTAAAATCAGGGTGGCCAGTGCGCATCCATTGCAGTTTTTCAGTCTCTGAAGACTGGCTCATGTCGAGGAAGCCCAGCGGGTAACTATCCCAGCTGGCGATGTCTAAATCAGCCGACACATCATAATGATCGAAGTCGGTGAAATTCCCCATGTAGTTATGAATCAACTCACGGTTCGGTGAATGTGCGCGCAGGATATCTGCTTGTAATTTATTGTAGTTGACGACCTGATCGCTACTGAAGCGCCAGAAGTCGAGCTTGTGAGCGGGGTTGGACTCGGTCACAGTGAGGTTCGGTAGATCTATCTCATCAAAAGAGCGGTATTCCATGCTCCAAAAGACATTGCCCCACGCTTGGTTTAGCGCTTGAATATCATTGTCAAAATGGTTGGCGCACCACTTTCTGAACTCATCGCGTGCTGATAACGAATAGCTAATGATGGTGTCATGACAGCCGTATTCATTATCCGTTTGCCAAGCGTAAACAGCAGGGTGGTCACCAAACTGCTTAGCCATTTCAGTCACGATGCGTGTGCAATGTTCGCGATAAATTTGTGAGGAAAAGCAGTAGTGGCGGCGTGAGCCAAAGCCACGAGGTTTGCCTTCTTCGTCAATTGCGATGATACCGGGATGTTGATCCATCAGCCACTTAGGAGGTGTTGCGGTTGGCGTGCCTAATACAACTTTCAGACCAGCATTGCCGAGAATGTCCAAGGACTTTCTGAGCCATTCCCAATTATATTCACCGGGATTTGGTTCGTAACGACTCCAAGCGAACTCACCCACCCGCACCCACTCAATACCCGTAGCAACCATTTCAGCAGCATCTTGCTCCCAGAGGCTTGTTGGCCACTGTTCGGGGTAATAGCAGGCACCTAATTTCATGTGTCAGCCTTTTGAGCTGCCTGAGTGGCAAAGGCATCACGCAGACGCTCCGCTGCCACTTCAGGTTGTATTGGGTTGACAATGTTAGCACTACCAGATTCGAAACCCGCTAGATATTTAAGCTTGTCAGGCTCACGCAGCGGCGGCTGCATCACGAGGTGAAATTGCCAATGTATGTTGTCAGGGCTTTCATCGCACGGTGCGTTATACATTAAACTGATGTTCGGGCTTTCACGCTGAAATAGCACGTTATAGGTTCTTGCCATGCTCTGATAGAGGTCGGCAAAATCGTCTAAGGCAGCATCGCTAAGTTGTCCAATATGCTGCGCAGCATGCTTAGGAATAATCCAGCATTCATAAGCAAAACGGGCAAAGTAAGGAATGATGGCGATACAGTGTTCATTTTCAGCGATTTTCAAACTGTGCTGATATTCGGGTCGTGCAATCAAGCCTAGTAATAGCTTGGAGTCGTGTTTCAACGCCCAATCTGCCTGACTCTGCCGCAGTCGGCTGAAAGTATCACCGACAAAGCCTGTGGCGTATATCTGCCCGTGTGGGTGTGGGTTTGAAACGCCAATTTCCTGGCCTTTGTTCTCAAAAATCAATATCTGTTGAATCTCAGGGTCTTGAGATAGGTTTGTGTATTCTGCTTGCCAAAGTCGAGCAACCGCCTGCATATTTTCACGGCTGATGCTGGCGAGTGTTTTACTGTGATCTTGCGTCCAGCAAAGCACTCTACAGCGGCCGCGATTGGAGTCGCGCCGCATTAATGGATCGCTTTCTTCATCATCAAAGGTTGGGGCGTCAGCTGAAAACGAAGCAAAGTCATTATCAAAGGCCCAAGGTCCGGAGTAGTCAGGGTTATCGAGACCGTTAGAGCGCGTATTTCTAGGGCACAGATAACAGCTCGGATCATGCGCTGGAATGATACTTTCAGTACCCGTTACCACCGCACCATTCCAAGGGCGATTCCCCGTAGTGGCTGCCACTACAACCCACTGGGATAATAGAGGGTGCCAGCGTCGTTCCCAATTGCCTTGCTGTGATCCAGAGGCTGTCACTAGCTCAGCTCCCGCATACCGTTGTCACTATTGGTCGGATAGAAATCCGCCGTTAGGCCGCAGGCTTCAGTATAGCGCTTGCCCACTGAATCTATAAAATGTTGAACCGCTGATGCTTTGACTAGGTTGACAGTGCAACCGCCAAAGCCGCCGCCGGTCATTCGAGCGCCAATCACGCCATCAGTGTCGAGTGATATTTTGACCAGCTTATCAATGATGTCAGTGGAAGCCTGAAAATGCTGACTCATAGATTCATGTGATTGGTTCATCAAATTGCCAAAGCTTTCAATCTCATTGTTGGATAATGCAGTGACGGCCTGACGAACTCGGTTATGTTCACTAATCACGTGTTTGGCGCGATTTGCAACGGTGTCACTGCTAAAATTAGCAAGATGACTGTCCAGTTGCTCTGGGGTGACTTCGCACAGCTGCTTGATATTCAGGTGCTTTTGCATGTCGCGAGTCGCCTGCTGGCACTCTTCGAAGCGTTCATTGTACTTTGAGTCCACCAAGTCGCGTCGCTGGTTAGAATTCACAATAACTATTTGATAGCAGTCCAGCTTTAGCGGGACTTGTTGACACTCCAAGGTATTACAATCGAGCATCATGGCGTGGTCTTGTTTTGCCATAGCAATGGCGTACTGATCCATAATGCCGCAGTTTAAGCCAACAAAATCATTCTCTGCGGCCAGTGCCATTTTAACCAATTCGATGTCGCTAAAGCCTGCATCGTATAATTGATTTAAGGCAAACGCAGTCACTACTTCTAATGACGCTGATGAGGAAAGCCCGCCGCCATTGGGGATGTTGCCACTAAATAAACATTCAAAGCCGACTGTTTCGACACCGCGTTGACGGAATTGGTCAATCACACCCAACACGTAATTTATCCAATTATCACCGTATTTTTGACTAAGCTCATCGGGTTGTAACGATGCCATGAGTTCGAAGTTCATGGAGGCTAGTTTGACCTTCTTATCCTCGCGCTTGCGAATCAGCATCGTGGTGCCGCTATTAATTGCGCAAGGAAACACTAAGCCACCGCAGTAATCGGTATGATCACCAATCAAGTTAACTCTACCCGGTGCGTAAAACACGCGAATAGGGCTGTCGCTTTCTTCGAAGCGTTCAATAAAAGGCTGTTGTAATTGGCTGTTGCTCATAGTGTATATACGTTATATAAAATTTTATAAAGAAGTCAGCTTATTGCTTGGTTTCGGCGACTCGACAGCCTAGCAGTAGTGCAGTTTGCGACGGCATGTAAGGCAACATAAAACCTAGCTGCATTAGTAGCTCACCGCTTAATGTTAGTGAATTACTATCCATCCACAGTGGCATGGCTTTGCCAAATTGCGCTAAATACGGCAAGTCTGCATTGAGGCAGGTGACTTCATAGATAGCCTCCGGTAGCAAACCGTGCAAAGTCAATTTACCAGGCGTTGCCTGCAAGTGACTGCCATCACTGACAACCGTCCAAAGCGACTGTGCTTGATCTTGAGAAACCATACCACGGATATGCAAACAGCCCTGTATTGATGGGAGTCTCCATAGTAACGACTCACCTAGCCACTCACGATTTTGCTTATAAATATCAGTGTAATGTTTGACCGTAACGCGTTCTTCGTCATCCAGTTTACGGCTATCAAACTCAAAGCCAGTCTGACCTTGCAGCGCAAGAATAGCGCGAGTGTCTAACGTTGTCTGCCGACCGGTTAAATGAGCGGTCCTTGAGCCGATGTGTGCGCCCATGATCTCTGGCGGGAAGAACAGGCTAAAGCCATGTTGGATGCTAATGCGTTCAATGGGATCAATATTGTCAGAAACCCAGATTCGTCCGGTATGCTCTAACACACCAAAATCAACGCGTGCGCCACCTGACGCACAGCTCTCAATTTCTAGCCCCGGATGCTTTTTATTCAGTGCATCCATTAGCCGATATACCGCATGAACTTGTTTATGCTGTGAGGCTTGCTGATCAGCGCCTGCATTGAGCGTGTCGCGGTTCATATCCCATTTTATGTAATCTATTTTATATTCTTCAATCAAAATTGACATCGAGTGAAATAAATACTCAAATAACTTGGGCTGGCAAAGGTCCAGTACTTCCTGATTTCTTGCCGGTAGCAAGGGGTAGGGCGCGTGTTTTAACGGCGACTCTGGATTAGATCGGAACAACGTGCTGTCTGAGTTCACCATTTCAGGTTCAAACCACAGACCAAACTGCATGCCTTTTGATCTGACGTGATCAACAAGGGGATGTAGGCCATGAGGATAAATCGTTTCATCCACCTGCCAATCACCTAAACCAGCATTGTCAGAACGGCGGCCAACAAACCAGCCGTCATCTAACACAAAGCGCTCTGCGCCAGTGGCGTGGGCGGCATCAACCAGCGCAATTAATTTGTCCATGTCGTGGTCAAAGTACAGCGCTTCCCAACTATTGGAGTGAACCGGTCTGGTGGTGCGCGTCCATTTAGGTAGTAGGTTGTTTCTAGCGTACTGATGCAGCTGTTGTGAAACTTTTGACAGCCCACAGCTAGTCTTGGTGGTATATAAAACAGGTGTCTCGTAAGACTGGTTTTGTTTAAGAATGACTTCGCCGGGCAGCAGCAGTTCGCCGCATTGCAGATAGCGCTGGTGCTCACTGATATTATCGATCATCAGGCGATAGTTACCGCTCCAGCCCAAATGTGCAGCGATTGCTTTACCGCTTAACTCCCCAGTGGTTTTCTCTGCAACGATCATCCCCGGAAAGTGCTCGTGGCTGGTTCTGCCACGTCGATTATCAATCTGAAATTTTCCAGCAGCCAGTTCAACAGTTTGCTGTTGAAACTCTTTGCCCCAACGACCGTGTAGTGTGGTCAATTGGTTCATGGGTAGTGAGATAGGCAGAGTTGGACAGGCCAAATAGTCAAGCGTGTAGGGCGTTTCTATCTGATTAGTCAGTCGATGTTTCCAGCAAAACACATTGTTTTGTGCATCGAGCGATATGTCGATGGCTAGCTGCAAGCCTGCATCAACGTCGTGCGCTGAGATGCAAAGGTGAGTTTCACTTTGTTCAACGCTCTCTACCGTAAAACGGTGGGTAAAGTTGCGTCCGTTGCGGTGTCCGCGCAGACCTGGCTCGCCAAAGAAACCATGACTATTTTCAGGCAGCAGCGAGAGTTGCGTTCTGCTATCAAGCTTTGCATTTGGAATAGCGTCGCCCGACAGTGCAAACATTGTTTCAGCGTCGATTTGTGTATTGAGTTTGGTGCCGTAATAAGCAATGGCCGGTATTGCATGATCAATACTAAGCAACAGCAGCGTACAATCGCTGCTGTCTAAGCGAAAAAGTTGCTGGTTCATCCTTTGTTGGCTCCAAGGGTCAGACCCGCAACAAAATGTTTCTGCATTAGGAAGAACAACATCACCGGAGGGATAGCCGCGATGATCGAACCTGCACTAATCAGATGCCATGACGCTAACCATTGGCCTTTTAATGCACTCAAGCCTGCCGTAACAGGGCGTACTTCATCGCTTTGCACCAATATTAAAGCCCAGAAGAAATCATTCCAAATGAAGGTGAAGATCAATACCGCCAACGCGGCTAGCGCGGGACGTACTAAAGGCAAGATGATATAGGTAAATATCTGCCAATCTTTGACGCCTTCAGAGCGTGCAGATTCCATTAGCTCATTGGGTAGCTGCGCAATAAAGTTACGCATAAACAACGTACAGAAACCGGTTTGGAATGCGACGTGGAACAGCACTAAGCCCATGGTGGTATCGTACAAGCCCATTGATATGGTGAGATCACGTACAGGGATCATCAAAATCTGAAACGGTACAAAGTTACCAGCTATAAAGATCGCGAACAGGAAGGTATTACCGCGAAATTTGTATTTAGCTAAGGCAAAGCCTGCCAAGGTAGCCAGTGCAATACTGCCTATCACCGTTGGAATGGTGATTTTTAGCGTGTTTAGTAGGTACTGCCACATCGGTGTGGCTCTGAAAACTTCGCCGTAGTTTTCGATCATGTTCCACGACGTGGGCATGCCCCAGTAGTTACCTTGGTTGATATCCTCGATTGAACGTATCGAGGTTAACGCAACCGCGATAAGCGGCAATAACCAAATAAGTAGTGTGATGGGCAAGGCAAAGCGATAGCTAACATTAGCCGCAGTCGAACTGTGTTTTAAGGGTGTTGGAAACATGTTACCGCTCCTCCGTCTTGAGCATTCTCCAAAGGAAGAAGGCTATGTAGACATTCATAATCATAAATAACACGGTGGCAATCGCCGCACCGTAGCCCATTCGATAGCTACTGATACTTTGTTCATACATATAGTAAGCCAGCACTGAGCTGCTGCCGTAAGGCCCACCGTCTGTCATGATTGCGATCAGGTCAAAACTACGCAATGCGCCAATAACCGTCACTACAATCGCAATAAACGTAGCGGGTCTTAGCTGTGGTAAAATAATGTACCAGAGCATCTTGAAACCGCTGGCGTTATCTAGCCGTGCCGCCTCGATTTGCTCAGGGCTGAGGCTGTTGAGACCCGTTAAATACAGGATCATGCAATAAGCGATTTGCGGCCAGAGTCCAGCAGCGATGATCGCGTAGGTCACGGTCTTTTCTTCACCTAGCAAGGAAAAGGGCTCCATACCGACAAAACTCATCATGTGGCCCATTAAGCCAAAGCCGGGGTCGTAAAACCAAGCAAATACCAAGCCAACAACAACCTGTGAAAGCACGAATGGGAAGAAGAAAAGAGATTTTGCTAACCTTACACCCATAACTTCTTGGTTGAGAAATAGGGCAATAGAGAGTCCAATGACGGGTGCCAGCATGAAGAATATCAACCAAATGATATTGTTCTTTAATGACGTCCAGAAGTTGTCATCGTCAAATAGCTCGATGTAGTTATTCCAACCTACCCATGTTTTTTCTCCAAGACCGTCCCACTCGTAAAAGCTTAGCGAGATACTTTGAATGATTGGGTACAGAACATAGATGGCGAACATCAACATGGCTGGCAGTAGGAATAGCCATGGTGTCATATTGAAGCGTCGTTGATTTAGCGATTGACTCATTATCAACTCCCCGGAAGTCATTTTCAAAAATCGGAACATTGTTCCAAAACGCAGTATATGGATTTTTTGTGATGACTGTCAATCATCCAGATCACAATAAAACTGTTTTAAGTTTGGCTATTGTTTTTTAATCTGGATAGTGGAACAATGTTCCGAATTGTGTAAAGCGGATAGACCATATTCATTAATTGACGGGGTAGCATGGCCAAGGTAAGCGGTATAAAAGCGGAAAACAGCGGTTTGACACGCGGACTAAAAGTCGTGTCGGCTATTGCTGCATCCAAAACGCCGCTTAGGTTTGCCGATTTGCAATCTAGCCTTGGAGTACCGAAAGCGACTCTGCACCGCCTGTTATCAAGTTTGCATCTAGAAGGTATGGTGCGTTTTGATGAAAGCAGTCAGACCTATCGGGTAGGTTACCGCTTGCTTGAGCTGGCGAATATGGCTTGGAAGCAGTCAGACGTTAGAGACTTGGCTTATCCATTGATGTTGGACTTGGCCGAGTTCTCAGGCGAGTCGGTTCAACTGGCTGTCTTAGTTGATTCCAATGCGGTTTATCTGTCACAGGTTGAATCGGAGCAGAGCATTCGGTACACCGTAAGTGTCGGAGATAAATCACCGGCTTACTGTAGCGGTGTCGGCAAGGCTATGTTGGCCATGCTGCCCTCAGAGCAGCGAGAGACGTTGATTCAATCGTTCGAGTTTAAACGCTATACGCAGCAAACCATCACGTCGCCGACGTTGTTAAATCGGCAGCTAAATGAAATTAGAAAGAATGGGTTTGCGATGGATAATGAGGAGCACCAGCACGGGGTTTGCTGTGTCGCTTCTGCAATTGTTGATAGTTTAGGCATGCCGGTTGCCGCGATAAGTGTCACGGCACCAACCTTTAGAGTAACCGAAAGTAATTTTCAGGATTGGGGGAAACGAGTCGTCAAAGCATCTGCTGCGATTGCTCAACGTCTACAGCCTGAAACCACATTGAGTTTAGAGGCGAGATAAAATGGCTGATGTAAAGTTAAGTAAACTAGTTAAGGCTTTTGGCAAAGTAGAAATCATCCACGGCATTGATTTAGAGATCTCATCCGGTGAGTTCACTGTGTTTGTAGGCCCATCGGGGTGTGGTAAATCTACGTTGTTAAGGCTTATTGCGGGGTTGGAAGAAGCAACCAGTGGAATCGTAGAAATTGGTGGCAACGATGTCACGCATGTAGAGCCTGCAAAGCGCGGGATAGCGATGGTATTCCAGTCTTACGCACTCTATCCACACATGACGGTTGCAGAGAACCTCGGTTTTGGTTTGAAAATGAATGGTGTTGATAAAGCTATTATCGACGAAAAGACCAAGCATGCTTCAGAAATTCTTCAGTTGCACAATCATATGTCGCGCAAGCCTAAAGAGCTTTCAGGTGGACAGCGACAGCGTGTGGCGATTGGTCGCGCGATTGTGCGTAATCCTGATGTATTTCTATTCGACGAGCCACTGTCTAACCTCGACGCTGAGCTTCGAGTAGAAATGCGTTTAGAAATCGGCAAGTTGCATCAGCAACTTGGTAATACGATGATATATGTTACCCATGATCAAGTTGAAGCGATGACCATGGCGGACAAGATTGTTGTGCTGAAAGACGGTTATGTAGAGCAGCATGGTTCGCCGTTAGAGCTATACACGCACCCAGATAATTTGTTTGTTGCGGGTTTTATTGGCTCTCCACGCATGAATTTCATGCCGGTTACACTTGAATCCAACGGTGCAGAAACAACAGTTGTAAAGCTTCCAGATGGTCAGTCAGTTAATCTTGATTTTGATACGAGCGCTGCGAACGTTGGTGATTCATTAACGCTGGGTTTACGTCCTGAAGATTTATCGGGCCTGACAGGCGACTTCAGTTTTGAGCTTAAAGTTGCGCTCTCTGAGCACTTAGGGGGAACGTCATTCCTTTATGGTGAGTACGGTGGCAACGATAATTTTGTAGTGGAACGTTCGGGTAGTGATCGCACTAAGTCAGGCGAAGCCGTTGCAGTCTCAGTCAATGCCAAAAGCGCCTACTTATTTGGTCAAGATGAGCTGGCTTTCAAGCGTCGCGTTGAGGTTTAACGTTAGGCTTGGGGCAAATCAGTTCATTACATTGTGAAATATGCCGTAAATATAATTGTTTTGTAAATTTGCAGACAGTTGACCGTGTGGTAATGTTAGCCAAGACAATTTTTGTCCGGTGTCCATCGCACTTCATACTATAACAATTATTGATGTTTACAACTTATGGCACAACTACCCCCTCTTAACTCGCTTCGAGTATTTGAATCTGCTGCACGTCACATGAGCTTTAGCAAAGCCGCAGATGAGCTGTTCGTGACTAAAGCGGCGGTAAGTCATCAGATTAAGGCGCTGGAAGACCACTTAGGCTTTCCGCTATTTGATCGCAAAAACCGCGCAATTGAACTGACAGAGGCGGCCAAAGTGGCACTGCCAAAGCTACGCGAGGCGTTTAGTACGCTGTCAGAAGCGGTTCAACTTATGCGCCGCTATACCGAGCACGCCAGCGTCAACGTGTGCATGGCTCCTTCATTTGCTGCTAAATGGCTGGTTCCAAGGCTGCACAAATTTTCTGGTGCGCATCCTGAGATCGATATGCAAATAACCGGCGACGATACGCTGATTGGTAGTCGAAACTCTTCTTCCAATATGGATGATTGGTTTCGCAGTGATAAGATCGATGTGATCATCCGCTTCGGCAGTGGAAACTATCCTGGCTATCGAGCAGATAAGTTATTTGATGTTTCGGCGGTGCCGCTTTGTAGTCCAAAATTACTGACTGAAGGCGAGCATCCTTTAACAACGCCTGATGATTTGCGACACCATACGTTGCTACACGATGATACTGGCTATACCGGGCGACCAAGCTGGGCAAATTGGCTTGATATGGCAGGTGTTGAGGGAGTCGACGCCAAGCGTGGTTTGCACTTCAACCATGTAATGCTGGTATTAGGTGGCGCAATTGATGAGCAGGGTATTGGCTTGAGTATGGAGCCTCTGGCTCAGTACGATATTGATGCAGGACGCCTGTGTATTCCCTTTGACTTAAAAATGCCGCTTGAAAATGCGTACTACGTCATTAGGCCTGAGCAGGAAAGTGGCAACGAATCGGTTGAAGCGTTTGTCGCTTGGATACTTCAGGAAGTACGGGATAACGCTAGCTGATAGCGTTATCCCGCTTGAACGACTTCGTATTCCCTCAGCCTAGTTTGGAGTCTTGACGCCGAAGCGTTGTGGAAAGACTAGCGGAGTGGGATAGGTTTTTTTGGACGTTACCTCAGGCTTCGTGCTCCTGAAATAGCATTGCAGGTGCGACCTGTAATAGTGGTCTAAGATTAATATAGCCTGCAATTCCAACTAGCAATGCGCCGCTAACAACGCCAAGCAATATCAGGTAAAAGTTGAATGCTGGTTCCAAGTCAAATAGCGCGTAGGCCGCTGCGTTGCTACTAATCATTGCAAAGGCTCCCGCTAAAAATCCAGCAATGCCGCCTACTACCACAAACTCCAATAAGATCGTTTTCTTCAGCTGCTTGCGGCTAGCACCAATGGTTTTAAGAATAGCCAATTCACGGCGACGCTCAGCTCTTTGCGATTGAAGTGCAGCAAATAACACGATGATCCCGGCAACTAACGTGAAACCAAAAATAGCTTGAATCGCCATGACGGCTTTTGAGATCAAGTCTTTGATCTGCATCATCGTCGCGGTAATGTTAATGGCGCTGACACTTGGATGCTGCTTAACAAGTTGCGGGATTAACTTGGTGTCCTCAGGCGGCACGTACAGGCTTGTAATTAAAGTTTGTGGAAGCTTGCTCATCGAATCGTGCGCAGCCAAGATGAAAAAATTGGGCGTCAGATTATCCCAATTAACGCGGCGCGTACTGCTAATGATTTGAGTGCTGCGTTGACCTGCAATATCAAACGTCAACGTATCGCCAAGTTTTAACTCAAACCGCTCCATAACACTTTCTTCAACCGACAAGCCAGCGGTCTCGCCGTCTTTGAACCATTCGCCCTCAAGCATAACGTTAGCCGCGGGTAGCTCCTTGACCGAAGAAAGATTGAATTCTCGTTGCAATAGGCGCTTGCTGCGAGGTGACTCGTAATCGTCCGGTGTAACAGCTTTACCTTTTATTTCGACCAAGCGACCACGAATTAGTGGGTAGAGAGTCGGGTTGATGTCATTCTTGCTGAGGTAGCTTTTGAGTTCGCCTACCTCATCGGGTTGAATGTTAATTAAGAAGTGATTCGGCGCTTTCTCAGGAATGCTGTTTTGCCAGCGTTCGAGCAGGTCGCCTTGTAAGGCGGTTAGCAGCAGCAGACTAAATAAGCCAATGCCAAAAACGACGATGAGCAGCTGTAGACGTTGCCCTGCATTACTTAGCGAGCGAAGCGCATACTTACCGTTGGTGCTGAAGCGTTTTAATAGTGCCAATAGTAGTGTTGCAACCAGCCAAAAAACCACAACCGCAGCTAGCACGCCAAGAAATATAAATAGGCTAAGTTTTACATCTCGGGTTTGCATCCACATTAGCGCAAAAATACCGACTAAAATAGTACCTAATAAGAACTTCCAAAGATTATTACGCGGAGAAATTTGTTTCTGGAAAATCTGCACAGGAGCGGTATTAACAAGCTGCACTAACTGCGGGGCTGAAAAGCTAATCACCATAATCCAAGCCGTTAACAAACCGGTAAGTGCTGGAAAAATACTGGTCGTCGGCAAATCAAGCCGCAACATATCGCTTAGGAAAAAGGCGACGGTACCTTGAATAATAAAACCAATAAATATACCCAGCAATGCGGCCGCCGTAGAGGTGATGAATAGCTGGCTCAAATAACGGTACAGAATGCGTCTGCGTGACGCGCCCATTGTCTTAAGTACGGCGACGGTGTGCGTTTCATGGCGGCTAAAGCTGTAGCTGGTTAGGGCAATCGCTGCACCTGCTAAAATCACGCTGAGTAGGGCAGCAGTGTTAAGAAAGCGTTGGGCGCGCTGTAGCGCGGTGTTTACAGCGGGCGCGCCGTCATCCAATGTCTCCAGCCTTTCGCCCGTTTTTAGTTGTTCCTTCAGCCAGTCGCGCATGTCGACCACTTGGCTCTCGTTGCCAGCAAATAAATAACTAAATTGCGCGCGGCTTCCTAGTGTTAACAAGCCCGTTTGAGGTAAATCTGCGATAGGCATTAATACCGGCGGAGAGAACTGAAATACGTTGGAGCCCTGATCGGGTGTTTTAATCAGCGCTTTGCTCAAATTAAACAAGCTGCGGCCGATGCGTACATCACTGCCGGGTTGAACGTCTAATGAAGAAAATAAGGCGGGCGATGCCCAAACTTGCCCAGATTTGAGCTCGCTGAGTGTGTCTGTATTGCCTGTGCGTTCCAGCGTTGTATTGGTTTCGACGATGCCACGCAGTGGGTAGCTTGGGCTAACTGCTTTAACTTGGGCGAGTTTCAGGCTATCGCCGACTGATACCATACTGCGAAAACTGATCACTTCGGCTTGCACTAAACCTAAGGTTTCCGCTTGGGCAAGATACCCCTTGTCGAGTGGGCGTGATGATTTAACGATCAGGTCAGCGCCCATTAGCTTGGTAGCTTGCATGGTCATCGAGCGCTCAACTCGATCGGTAAAGAAGTTGACCGACGTTACCGCCGTCACCGAAACCACTAAGGCTAAAAACAACAGCCTCATTTCGGCGATGCGCCAGGCTTGACGCCAAATTTTTAACAAATTCATACCAATTTACCTGCACTAATGCGGTGGTGTATTTGGCATTTATCGGCCAGCGCTTCGTCATGTGTGACGAGTATTAAGGTGCTTTGGTTGTCTTGCTGAAGTTTAAACAACAGCTTTTCGATATCGTCGCTGGTTGCTTGGTCTAAATTACCAGTCGGCTCATCGGCAAACAAAATTTTGGGCTTGTTCACAAAGGCGCGCGCTAGTGCAATACGCTGCTGCTCACCGCCAGAAAGCTGCGTTGGCAAATGCTGAGCCCGATCCATTAATCCTACTTGATCTAGCGCTTCTTCCGCTATTTTTTTGGGGTTATCGTGCGACTGCTCTAGCTCCAGTGGCAGCATAATGTTTTCCAGTGCACTTAAGTTATTCATCAAGTGAAACGACTGAAATACAAAGCCAACCTGTCCCAGGCGCAAAGCCGCACGCTGGTCTTCATCCAAATCAATCATGGACTGCCCTAGCAACTTTATATCACCGGAAGATGGCGCATCTAAACCTGCCAATAGGCCAAGTAACGTCGTTTTTCCTGAACCTGAAGCACCGGTGATCGCCACCGAACTACCTTGCGGAATTTGCAGCGTGATATCATCCAGAATGGATAGCGACTGATTATTTTTTAATTGGATCTTTTTGGCCATGTTGATGGTCTCAATGGCGTAACTGATCTCTTTTTTTGACATGGTATTAGGGCTTTATGAGAATGAGAAAACTATTATACGCATTCGTTTATTCGCTTGCAGTGAGTCTATTATTAATTTCTGGAGAGGTGGCCGCCGATAGACCGCCAAAGTCCGAATCGCCTGATAAAATCAAGGTATTGGTGTGGGGTGACAGCTTAAGCGCTGCCTATGGCATCCCTCAGGAAAAAGGCTGGGTGAGTCTGCTCCAGCAGCAATACAAAGACGAGCTGGATATTGTGAATGCGAGCATTAGTGGTGAAACCACTCAAGGTGGATTGTCGCGATTACCTGATGCGCTAGAGCTTCATAAGCCCACATTATTACTACTGGAATTGGGTGCTAATGATGGATTGCGTGGAATTCAGACAGAAGTAATGCAAGAAAACTTGCAAAAAATGATTGAACTGTCGCAGGCGGCAGGGGCTAAGGTCGTGCTGCTGGGAATTCGCATTCCGCTTAACTATGGCTTTGTTTACACGCAAAAGTTTGAAAAAGTCTATGTGGATCTTGCTGAGAAATATGAGCTGCCGTTATTACCGTTTTTGCTTGAGACGGTCGCGCTGGATTATGACCTGATGCAAAATGATGGTTTACACCCGACAGCAGATGCCCAGCCTAAGGTCTTAGAGCATGTGTTGACACTGCTTGGACCGGTGCTTGAGGACATTAACTAGTTGATAACTGCGGCTGGTAGTTGTTCTTGCAACAAACTAACCAGCTCATCAGCAAGTTGTGGCAGAGGGCTTGTAATACCTAAATCACGGCATTGAATGACTTCAAGGTTTTCATAGCCGCAGGGGTTAATCCCGGAAAATGGTGATAAATCCATATCTACATTCAGGCTCATGCCGTGTGTCGTATAGCCTCTGGAGACGCGCAGGCCTAGCGCAGCAACCTTTTTGCCATCGATATAAACGCCGGGCGCTTTGGGGTCGTTGAGGGCTTTTATTTGGTAGCTCGCGAGGAGTTGAATGATTGAGTCTTCGATAATAGAGACGAGCTTTCTGACGCCAAGTTTACGTCGATGTAGATTCAAGAGCAGATAGATAACCAGCTGGCCCGGCCCGTGGTAAGTCACCTGACCACCCCGATCGATATTAACAATGGGGATATCGCCTGAGTCAAGTACATGTTCGCGCTTGCCATTGGTACCGAGCGTAAAAACAGGTTTATGCTCAAGTATCCAAAGTTCGTCCTGTGTTTCGGCTTGGCGGTTTTTGGTAAAGCTTTTCATGGCTTCCCAAGTTTCTAAATAATCGCAAAGACCAAGCTTTCGAATGATAAAATTATCACTCACATTGACCACATGACATGTTCGCTATCGGTAAGATTTTGATAAATAGCGTCTAGCTCTGGTTTGCTCTCAACGTAAACATGAAAAGTGACGCTGACAAATGTACCTTTTTTGCTTTCACGAGGAACAATTTTATCTGCAGTGAACGTCGCATCATGCTGCTGAATGATAGAGAGCACTGTTTCGTGAAACTGAGGGTTGGATTTTCCCATAGCTTTAATCATGAAGTCGCAGGGAAATTCAACTAATGTTTCTTGTTGCTCTTCCAACACATTCACTCCACAAATATCTTTTTGACGCTATCAGAAATATTAGTCCAAGTGCCACCTGCGTCAACACTGTCCATGGCAACTAGCGGCTTCTCTAAGACGATTCTATCTATATCTTTGATAATTGCCATACCGATAACGTCACCACGCTTCACTGGTGCGTCGATAGATTTGTTGATTTCCATTAGACCTTTGAGCTGAGAGTAATGCCCTTTAGGGATAGTGACGTAAAAATCTTCAAGAATTCCAGTGGGTATTTTGGACTGAGTGC
>Ga0209828_1001198_pt1 | contig 23887 bp, 18 predicted proteins | sample MaitaG_FD_187429 | JGI IMG/M metagenome (GOLD analysis project Ga0209828, IMG submission 187429) | Marine algal microbial communities from Maine, USA - Maine_Asex2 metaG (SPAdes) (version 2) | ecosystem: Host-associated > Algae > Red algae > Unclassified | place: Maine, USA | collected 2015-01-05
GTCGCTTCCATCATGGCTGCGCCGTCGCCTGCTCAACCATTGCCGCAGGCAATGACAGGACTTGCATTCATGCTAGGTAATCTCGTCAAGAAGATCGTCGGCAGCAGCAATGACCGGGCGGTCAAGCGACTCGGCCGTGAGGTCGATGCCATCAATGCCTTCGAAAGCACTCTGACGGCGCTTGACGATGCGGCGCTGGCCGCGAAGACGGTGGAATTCCGTGAGCGGCTGGAAGAGGGCGCCACGCTCGCATCGCTACTGCCCGAGGCCTTTGCAGTCACGCGCGAAGCCGGCAAGCGCGCGCTCGGCATGCGCCACTTTGATGTGCAGATGATCGGCGGCATGGTTCTCGACAACGGCAAGATCGCCGAGATGAGGACCGGTGAAGGCAAGACGCTGGTGGCGACCACCGCGGTCTACCTCAACGCGCTGGCCGGCGAGGGCGTGCACGTCATTACCGTGAACGACTACCTTGCGCGTCGTGACGCCGAGTGGATGGCGAAGCTCTATGAATTTCTCGGGCTGAGCGTCGGAGTCATCGTCAACGGTCTCTCCAGCGAGCAGCGTCGCGAGGCTTATGGGTGTGACGTTACCTACGGCACCAACAACGAGTTCGGATTCGACTACCTGCGCGACAACATGGCACATTCACCGGAGCAGAAGGTCCAGCGGGGCTTGAACTTCGCGATCGTCGACGAGGTGGATTCGATCCTGATCGACGAGGCGAGAACGCCGTTGATCATCTCTGGTCCGGCTGACGGCGACAGTGAGCTCTACACCAAGCTCAATGCGCTTGTACCGAGACTGACGCGTCAGGAAGTGGAGGAGGGTGAAGGCGACTACACGGTCGACGAAAAATCGAAGCAGGTGCACCTCACTGAAGATGGCATGCAGCGCGTCGAGGAGCTCTTGATCGAGGACGGCATCATGGCGGAGGGCGAAAGTCTTTACGACCCTTCACGTATCGCCGTCCTGCATCATCTCAATGCCGCATTGCGCGCCCTGGCGCTGTATACCCGCGACAAGGAGTACATCGTCACCAATGGTCAGATCGTCATCGTCGACGAATTCACCGGTCGCACAATGCCCGGCAGGCGCTGGTCGGAAGGTTTGCATCAGGCCATCGAGGCGAAGGAGGGGGTCACCATCCAGCGCGAGAACCAGACGCTCGCGTCCATCACCTTCCAGAATTTCTTCCGACTCTACGACAAGCTCGCCGGCATGACCGGTACGGCCGATACCGAAGCCTATGAATTCCAGCAGATCTATGGTCTCGAAGTCGTCGTCATTCCTACCCACCGTCCGATGGTTCGCGATGACAAGGCCGATCTGGTCTTCCTGACGCAAACCGAGAAGTACGACGCGATCATCGAGGATGTCGAAGATTGCGCCACCCGTAAGCAGCCGGTACTGGTCGGCACCACGTCGGTGGAAACCTCCGAGTATCTGTCGGGACTGTTGAAAGAGAAGGGCATCGCGCACGAGGTCCTGAACGCCAAGCAACACGAGCGCGAAGCCAGCATCATCGAGAACGCCGGGCGGCCTGGCGCGGTGACGATCGCCACCAACATGGCCGGTCGTGGCACCGACATCGTGCTTGGCGGCAGCCTCGAGGCGGAACTTGCCGCCATGACGGTGGCCGAGGGCGCACTCGACGCAGACGGCAGGCCGGTATCGACGGGTACAGAGGCTTCGTCGCCAGGCGGCACCACAGCGGACGGCAAGCGGAGCGGTGTGGAAAGCGACTGGCAGCAGCGCCACGACACGGTCATTGCCGCCGGCGGTCTGCACATCATTGGTACCGAGCGGCACGAATCGCGACGCATCGACAATCAGCTCCGCGGTCGTTCCGGCCGGCAGGGGGATCCGGGCTCGACGCGTTTCTACCTTTCACTCGAAGACAGCCTGATGCGCATCTTCGCAAGCGAACGCGTCAGCAACCTGATGCAGAAGCTCGGCATGGAGGAAGGCGAGGCGATCGAGCATCCGTGGGTGACCAAGGCGATCGAGAACGCGCAGCGCAAGGTCGAAGGGCACAACTTCGACATGCGCAAGAATCTGCTCGAATACGATGACGTGGCCAATGACCAGCGCAAGGTGGTCTACGAGCAACGTAACGAGTACATGGAAGCCGAGAGTGTCAAGGACAGTGTCGACGACATTCGCGAGGAGATCGTGCCGGGCGTCGTCGCGGAATATGTCCCGCCGGGTTCGATCGAGGAAATGTGGGATCTCGAGGGTCTCGAGGTCAAGCTCAAGAACATGTCCAATATCGACTTCGATGTGCGCGGCTGGCTGGAAGCCGAGCCCGATCTGCCGGAAGCGGACATCGGCCAGCGCATTATCGACAAGCTGGACGAGGACTATGCCGCCAAGGAAGCGCTTGCGGGTGAAGAGGGGCTCAGGCGTTTCGAGAAGTACGTGATGCTGCAGGCGCTCGACGAGCACTGGAAGGAGCACCTTGCCGGCATGGACTACCTGCGACAGAGCATCGGCCTGCGTGGCTATGCGCAGAAGAATCCAAAGCAGGAATACAAGAAGGAAGCCTTTCAGCTGTTCACCAACATGCTCGATGAATACAAGAGCGACGTGCTGTCGGCGTTGAGCAAGGTACAGGTCAAGAGTCCCGAGCAGGTCGACGAAGCGGCTGACAGGGCGGCTGATCGGCAGGCTGCACCCCCTGCACAAGTCAGTTACGAGCATCGTGAAGTGTCGAGTGCACTTGCCGAGGGTGACAGTGGCGGTCGTGCGGGACCAGGCGGTGCCGGATCGACGGCAGTGGCCGAGCGTCCGGCGACCGGTGCGGTCGCCGCGGCAGCGGCGCAGCGAGCAGCGGCGATGGCAGCGCGAGGCGAGCCGCGCGATACGGCGGCGCCCACGCAACCCTTTCAGCGGGAAGGCAAGAAGATCGGGCGTAACGATGCCTGCCCCTGCGGTTCGGGCAAGAAATACAAGAACTGCCACGGCAAGTTGAGCTGAGCGGACGTTCCATGCCCGTCAATCTCGAACTGGCTGCACCTGTCGCGGTGGCGGGTGTCCAGCTGGCAAGCGTCGCCGCAGGTGTCAAGCGCGACGGCAGCGATGATCTCTTGCTGATAGCGCTCAGTGCGGAGTCCACCTGCGCGGCGGTGTTCACGCAGAGCGCCTTTGCCGCAGCGCCGGTGACGGTTGCGCGTGACCATCTTGCGCGTAGCGCCGGTGGAGTGCGGGCTCTGCTCGTCAATGCCGGCAATGCCAATGCTGGCACCGGTGAGCCAGGCATCGTCATGGCCCGCGGGCACTGTGCTGCGGTGGCGGAAGCGCTCGACCTGTCGAGCGAGTCGGTGCTGCCGTTTTCCACCGGAGTCATCGGTCAGCTTCTCCCGGACGATGCGATGCGCACGGGTATTGCGGCCGCTGCCAGGGCGCTACGGGCAAATAGCGTAACGCCTGCCCCTGCCCCTGCCCCTGCCGATGCCGATGCCGATGCCAGGCATGCCACCGGAATGAATTCGCCTGTTACAACCGATATCGGCGACTGGCGTCGGGCCGCCAGCGCCATCATGACCACCGATACCGTGCCGAAACTCACCTCCCGAACGGTCACCCTCGGCGGTGGTGAGGTGGTCACGCTCACCGGCATGGCGAAAGGCGCCGGCATGATCGAACCGCACATGGCGACGATGCTGGCTTATGTGTTCACCGATGCGCGCATTGAGCAAACATGCCTGCAACGCGCTCTCGAGGCGGGAGTGACGGGCTCTTTCAACGCGATCACTGTCGATGGAGATACCTCGACCAACGACGCCTGCGTCCTCTGTGCGACAGCCTGCGGGGCGAGCCTGTCGACGAACAATCAGGCGGACTGGGCCACCTTCACCGACGCGCTCGATGCACTGCTACGTGACCTCTCCCACGCGATCGTTCGCGACGCTGAAGGGGCGACGAAGTTCATCACCGTGCGAGTTGCGGGTGGGCGCGATCGCGACGAGTGTCGCCGTGTCGGGTATGCCATTGCCAATTCACCCCTGGTCAAGACCGCCATGTTCGCAAGCGACGCCAATGTCGGGCGGTTGTTGATGGCCATCGGCAAGGCCGGCATCGAGGGCCTCGATGCCAACGCGGTGCGGGTATCACTCGGTGACGTCCTGGCCTTCGAACAGGGCGGCATAGCGGCAGGCTACAACGAGGAGGCCGGCGCGGCAGTCATGGCAGAGCCGGAGATTCTGGTGGCGATCGATCTTGGCCGTGGTGACGCGACTACCGAAGTGTTCACGAGCGATCTGTCACACGCCTATGTGAGCATCAATGCCGACTACCGGAGCTGAGCTCGGGTGAGCGACGTGCCGGGGATCGATGACGTGCCGGGAATCGATGTCGTCGCCGGCATCATCTTCGATCAGAGTGGGCGGCAGGTGCTGCTGGCATTACGTCGACCGGAGCAGCATCAGGGCAATCGCTGGGAGTTTCCGGGCGGCAAGATCGAGGCGGGCGAGTCGACCGATGCGGCTCTTGTTCGCGAGCTGGCAGAGGAAATCGGTATCGTGCCAGTGCGCTGGAACCTGCGCCTTGCACTCGAACACACCTACCCGGAGAAGCGCGTCCGACTGCATTTCATGGACGTGACCGAGTTTTCAGAGGAACCGATCGGTCGGGAAGGTCAGACGCTTCGCTGGTTCCAGCTCGAGGCACTCTCGACGTTGCGCTTTCCCGAGGCCAACCGAGCGGTCGTCGACGATCTCCTCAATCGCCGGTGAAGGCCGGATCGGCCTGCGCGGCCCGGCCTGGCGCGGCCCGGCCAGGCCCGGCCTGACGCGGCGCAGTCTGGCGCGGCGCGGCCTGCGCGGCGCGGCCTAGCCCGGCCTGGCTTGGCGCGGCGCGGCCGGGCGCGGCCCGGTCCTGCGTGACCGGGTGTCGAGGAAAAGGTAACGCCCGTGCAGTGTGTCGACCTGTCGATGGGTGTCGGCGATCGAGCCGGTGTTGTCTATCACGTCGTCGGCGATGGCGAGACGTTCCTCGCGTGAGGCCTGTGCGGCGAGAATCGATCGCGCCTGTGCTTCGTTACTACCGTCGCGTGCCAACAGTCGTTCGAGCTGCAACGACGGTGGTACATCGACGATGACGATCCGGTCGAAGCGGTTCGTCTGGCCGGTCTCGACCAACAAGGGCACCGCGTACACGGCATAGTGATGCCCTGTCTGGCGTGCTGCATCGATGCCAGCCTCCGCACGTTCGCGGATGAGCGGATGCAGGATCGAATCGACCGCTTGCCGGTCGGTATCGCTCGCGAAGATGCGCTGCCGGAGCCAGGCTCGATCGAGTTCGCCTGCCCGGGTGAGAACGGCTTTGCCAAAGCGTTCGGCCAGGGCGGCAAGGCCAGGGCTGCCGGGTGCGACCACCTCGCGTGCCAGAAGATCGGCGTCGATGATCGGCACGCCGTGATGCGCAAAGCGATCGGAGACCAGCGTCTTGCCGCTCGCGATTCCGCCAGTGAGACCCATCAGATGCATGCCAGTCAGATGCCTGCCAAGTAGATGCCTGCCAGCAAATGCCTGATAGTAGATGCTTGTAGGTGTCGGTGTCGATGCCACGACACGTGCAGGCTGTCAGGGCATGAACAGAGTGAAGTACGCTCCCTGCAAGCTATCACCCCAGACCATGGCGATCCAGCCGGCGGCCGCGAGGTAGGGGCCGAACGGAATCGGAATCTCCTTGCTGCGCCGGGTTATCAGGATGATCGACAGACCGACCACGGCACCGACCAGCGATGACAAGAGAATGATCATCGGCAAGGCTTGCCAGCCGAGCAGGGCACCCAGAGCCGCAAGGAGCTTGAAATCCCCATAGCCCATGCCTTCCTTGCCGGTCACGAGCTTGAAGAGCCAGTAGATCGACCAGAGGATGAGGTAGCCCGCGGCGGCGCCGACGACCGCTTCGTGCACGCCGACGAAAACCGGTGCAAGCGAGGCCATGAGCCCGATCCACATCAGTGGCAGGGTCAGGTTGTCGGGTAACAACTGGTGATCGACATCGATCATCGTCAAGGCCACCAGAAACCAGGTGACGACGATGCCCAGGACCGCTTGCGGTGTGGCTCCGAACTGCCAGGCCACGACCAGTGAGAGCAGCATCGTCATTGCTTCGACCAGCGGATACCGCACAGATATCGCTACTTGGCAATGCGCACAACGACCGCGCAGCATCAGCCAGCTGATGATCGGGATGTTTTGCAAGGCGCTGATCGGCGCTGCACAGCCCGGGCAGCGCGAACGCGGCACGGCGAGGTTGAATCGCTCGACCGGAGTCTGTGGATCTCCTGCGTCGATCCCTGGATGAGTGGCGCTGCCGTCTGCCGTCACGTTGATCGACGCCGTAGTGACCTGTGCCGATGCGCCGTCGATGACCGTGCCCGGTTCGGCATCGAATTCGGCCAGGCTCTCGCGCCACTCGCGCTCCATCATGATCGGCAGGCGATGGATGACAACGTTGAGGAAGCTGCCGACCACAAGACTCGTGAACGCCACGAGCGTGAAGAACAGCGCCGGCGTCTCGGCGATGACCTGGAGGATGCTCATGCCCTCATCATCGCCTTTTTAGGGAACGAGGAGGGCATCAACTGACGGATGGTGCGTCAACATCAAATTGACGCATCACTAGAACGCATCGCCCATCTTGAAGATCGGCAGATACATGCCAACGACGAGGCCACCGATGACGACACCGAGAAACGCCATGATCATCGGTTCCATCAGCGAGGTCATGGCATCGACCGCGTTGTCTACTTCCTCTTCGTAGTACGACGCTACCTTGGATAGCATCTCGTCGATCGAGCCGGCTTCCTCGCCGATGGCGACCATCTGCGAGACCATGTTGGAGAACAGCCCCGAATTCTCGATCGAGGCGGTCAGTCTCTGCCCGGTGGCAGCCTCGTCGCGCATCTTGCGAATGGCCTTCTCGAAGACCGAGTTGCCGGCAACACCCGCGACGGAATCCATGGCCTCCACCAGCGGCACACCGGCTGTCGACATGGTGGCAAGCGTGCGGGCAAAACGCGCTGTAGCCGCCTTGTGCACGATCGGTCCGAACACCGGCGCTTTCAGGATCAGCCGATCGAGCAGCTCCGAAAACGCGACCGATCGCTTCTTCGCCTGCATGAACACCCAGACTGTGACACCGATCCCGGCAACGGCCACGTACCACCACTTCTGCATGAGTTCCGACGCGGTCACGATCATCTTGGTAAAGGCTGGCAGCTCGCCACCCATACCGGCGAACAAGGCCTCGAACTGCGGTACCACGAAGATCAGCAGGATCGCCGTCACCACAAAGGCCACTATCAGGACGGCGACCGGATAGAACATCGCCTTCTTGATCTTCTTCTTCAGCGATTCGGCCTTTTCCTTGTAGTCCGCGATTTCGGCGAGCAGTGTCTCGAGCGTGCCCGAGGCTTCGCCCGCCTCTGTCAGACTGCAGAACAGCTCATCGAACTGGTCAGGATACTTCCTGAGCGCCGTCGTGAAGTTGCTGCCGGATTCGACCTCGGCCTTGATGCCCATGACCATGTCGCGCATCGACTTGTTGTCCATGCCGTTGGCGACGATGTCGAACGACTGGACCATCGGTACACCGGCACCCATCATGGTGGTCATCTGCCGCGCGAAGATGGCTATGTCCGCGGGTGTGATCTTCTGCTTGCGACCTCCACCGCCACGCTTCTTCTTGACCTTCGGGGCAATGATGCCCTGGCGGCGAAGCTTGGCCTTGACCAGATCCGCGCTCGGGCTCGAGATCATGCCGCGTTGCTTCGTGCCCTTCTTGTCCTTGCCTTCCCATTCGAACAGGATGGTCTTGCTGGTTGCCGTACTCGCCATGGTCTAGTCCTTCGTGACGCGGTTGGCCTCTTCGAGGCTCATGGTTCCCTGCCCGACCTTGAGTAGTGCAGACATGCGCAGGTCGGGAATCTCCTCCTTGCGCGCCTGATCGGCAATGTCGATCGCGTTGCCACCGTCCATGATGATCCGGCCCATGGCCTCGCTGATCTTCATGACCTGATAGATGCCGACCCGGCCCTTGTAGCCATGGTTGCATTTCTTGCAGCCGACCTGCTTGTAGACGGTCAGGCCCTCGAGCTGCTCTTCGAGGAAGCCTTCGTCGAGCAGAACCTGTTTCGGCAGATCGTCGGGTTGCTTGCAGTTCTCGCACAGGCGCCGACCGAGGCGCTGGGCAATGACCAGCGAGACGGCGGTCGCGATGTTGAATGCCGGGACGCCCATGTTGACCAGACGCGACAAGGTCTGTGGAGCGTCGTTGGTATGCAGTGTCGAGAGCACGAGGTGCCCGGTCTGTGCGGCCTTGATGGCGATACTGGCGGTTTCGAGATCGCGGATCTCGCCGACCATGATCACATCGGGGTCTTGTCTGAGGAAAGCCTTGAGGGCTTCGGCGAAGGTCAGTCCGGCCTTGACGTTGACGTTGACCTGGTTGATACCCTGCAGGTTGATCTCCGCCGGATCTTCAGCGGTCGAGATGTTCGTGCCCGGTTCGTTGAGGATGTTGAGTCCGGTGTAGAGCGACACGGTCTTGCCTGAGCCGGTGGGGCCGGTCACCAGAATCATCCCGTAGGGGTTGGCAAGGGCGTCCATGTAGAGCTGCTTCTGATGCGGCTCGTAACCGAGTGCATCGATGCCCAGCTGCGCACTCGACGGGTCGAGAATACGGAGAACCGTCTTCTCGCCAAACAGCGTCGGGCAGGTGTTGACCCGGAAGTCGATGGCCTTGGTCTTCGACAGCTTGAGCTTGATGCGACCGTCTTGCGGTACGCGTCGCTCGGAGATGTCCATGCGCGACATGACCTTGAGACGTGCCGTGAGTCGACCGGCCATGGCGAGCGGTGGATGAACCACCTCCTCGAGGACACCATCGATTCGAAAGCGCACGCGCAGGATGTGCTCGTACGGCTCGATATGAATGTCGGACGCACCACGTTTGATCGCGTCAAGGAGGATCTTGTTGGCGAATCGCACCACCGGGGTCTCATTGACGCCCGATTCGTCATCCTCGTCGATGTCGTCGTCACCGATGTCGACCTCGAGATCGAAGCTGTCGTCAAGATCCTCCGACAAGGATCCACTGCCGTCCATGATCGATTTGCGCAGCTCGCTGAGCTTGTCGTCTTCGACGATGACCGCTTCGACGTTCAGGCCGGAAGCGAACTTGTACTTGTCGATGGCATCGCTGTTGGTCGGATCGGAAATCGCGATGAAGAGGCGGTTGCCGCGCATCGCGATCGGCACCGCGTGTTGCGATTCGAGCAGATCCTCCTTCAGATAGTCCTGCGGAATGGACTCCGGACTCAGACTCGACAGATCGAAGACCGGCAGCCCGAAGTCGGCTGCCACGAATCGTGTGATGGCAGCGGACGAGACCTCGTCGTGGTGGACCAGGGCTTGCAGGAAAGGCTGCGACTTCTTCGCGGCGACTTCAGCGACCTCTTCGGCGACTTCCTGGGAAATCAGGCCGTTGCCGACAAGCTTGCGCGCGAGCCCGTTCATCAAAGTGGTGCTCATCTTTCTGGTTACTCCTGCCTGTGAGCTGCGCCGAATCGTGCACGCCTGCGACATGTGTCGACCGATGGTTCGGAAGCTATAGCGCAGGCTCCGATAGGATTCGTGTGGAGCGGGTTTGCGCAAAGGCTTCCGGGCGAGGATGCTGCGCCCGATGGCGGTTGATCAGCTGCAACTATTTGGTATGAAGTGCGCTGACCAGTCACCGCCAGCGCCGTTGACGATGCAGTTCCAGGTGCCGTTGGCATCCCGCTGCAAGGTGATGGTGGTTCCCTGGATACCGGTACTGGCATCGCCGTCGAGCGTCGCGACGATCGTGCTGTTGGCGGGGTTGGCAAAACTACCGAAGGTGACCGAACTGATGTTCGAGTCGACGAAACTGACCTCGCCCTCCGCATCGGCTGCCAGAGCCGCGATGCGGCCGTTAGCCAGATTGTTCTCGATCGCGGTCCGATAACCCGAGATCTCACTGAAGACGCGCGCCACCTGCGAGCGTGCCACGAATCTCGAGTAGGCCGGCAGTGCCGTCGCCGCGAGGACGCCGATGATGGCGATGACGACCATCAATTCGATGAGCGTGAAGCCACGGCAGCGATAGCGCCCGATTGACGCACGATGTCTCGCTTGGCGCGCGGGCAGGCTCATGTGCATCTTCCGGGGTTCGGGATCCGTTATCCGAAGTTCGGTTTTCGGGATGATCACAACGGGTCGGAATTCAGACGCCAGGAGCGCCATGAAATGAAAAAAGGGGCCACGACAACGCATGTCGGGCCCCGTTCGAGCGGTCTGGCCGCCGTCAAGGCGGCCAGCCGAACGCCGATGCGTCGAAACTTGAGTAGCTTAGGTCGCTGCGTCACAACCCGCCGGAATGAACTTGTTTTTCCAGCCCGGTGCTGCGGCATCGTCGATGATGCAAGTCCAGGTGCCGTTGATCGCACGGGTCAGTGTGATGGTCGAGCCGTTGATGCTGGTACTGACCGCGCCATTCAGCGTATTGACCAGGGAACCAGAGCCGTTCGGGTTGAAGGAGACGGTCGGCGCTGCGGCGACAAGATTCGACGTGCTATAGCCAAGTTCGTCTGCAGTTGTCGGCAAGGTACCGTTGACCAGCTCGGACTCGACGGCCGACTTCAGCGACGACATTTCGCCGACGACACGAGTGACCTGCGAACGGGCGATGAAGTCCTGATACTGCGGCAGTGCGACAGCCGCGAGGATGCCGATGATCGCGATGACGATCATCAGTTCGATGAGCGTGAAGCCCTTTTGTACTTTAACCATGAACGGTGATTCTCCAGAGACAGCCAAGACGTTGAGTGTGTGCAGATCGGTGACGGGCTTGATCTACGAACGGTGTATCGTCCGTGTGGACAGATGTTTGAGTGCAGGGCGCATGCCAGCACTGCTCGATACACTTTGTTGCTTTATATTCAATGAGTTATGCTTGCCTGAGGTGAATCATGCTGCGCGTTGATTCACGCTTCTCAGTGACACGAATGTCGCCCGATGACATCAAGCCTGTCACTCGGTGACAATCCGCGCACACGTCGAGATAGGAGCTTTCAGCGGCTTCCCGGACCCTTGATGCCCAGTTGTCCCAGGCGATAGCGGAACTGCCGGTAGGTCATGCCGAGGCGGTCGGCGGTCAGCTTGCGATTCCAGTCAGCCTTGTCGAGTGCTTCGAGTAAGCGCCGACGTTCGTCGTCACGTGCAGCGATGCGACGTTCCGGTACGCCGGCCGGCGGATTCGAACTCCGGTGGGTCGAGTTGCCTGAGCCACTCGGGCCACTCGGGCCACTCGGACCGATCGGGTCCGGCCGAAGCACAAGGTCGTCAGCCCCGATGGTTGACTGCTCGCTCATCGCCACCGCGCGCTCGAGCAGGTTCTCGAGCTCCCGGACATTACCCGGAAATCGGTAGCTGCCAAGGCGTTCCATGGCGTCGCTACCGAGAACGACGGCTTTGCCTGTGCGGGTGGCTGTTCCTGTGCTGTTGCCTGTCAACCGCGACAGGATGTTCTCGGCGAGTAGAGGAATATCACCGCTTCGATCGCGCAATGAGGGTGCCTGGATAGAGATGACGTTGAGGCGATAATACAAGTCATGTCGAAACCTTCCGGTATCGACGGCCGCTGCAAGGTCCTCGTGGCTTGCGCTCAGCACGCGCACGTCGACCGGCAGTTCCTCGCTGCCGCCCACTGGCCGTACCGATCGCTCCTGAATCGCCCGCAGCAGTTTTACCTGCATGTGCAGGGGAAGTTCGGCGACCTCGTCGAGAAACAGGGTGCCGCCCTCGGCGCGCCGGAAGAGTCCGTCGTTGTGGGTGACGGCGCCGGTAAAGCTTCCTTTCACATGTCCGAACAATTCGCTTTCCATCAGTTCGGCCGGAATGGCGCCACAGTTGATGGCGACGAAGGGCGCTGCCGCACGGGCTCCGTTGTCGTGAATGAGGCGGGCGATGAGTTCCTTGCCGGTGCCCGATTCACCGGTTATCCAGACCGGTGCATTGGTCTTTGCTACCTTGAGAATCGTCTTCCTCAAGGTCTGCATGACATCGGACGAACCGACAAGACGCTCGGCCCCCGTCAACCGGGTGGTCGATTCCGGATCAGGACGTGCAGGTTGTCGTGACAGCGACTCGAGCGAAGAGGCGTCTGCGCCGGAGGTGAGATCCGACGGGGACAGGGTTGAGGATAGATTGTCCGGATGCATCTCGGGCCGGGCTTCATCGCGCAAGCGGAGTGCCTGTGACACGATCCTTCTCAACTGAGCGATGTCGACCGGCTTCGAGACGAAGTCGAATGCACCCCCCTTCATGGCATCGACGGCGGCTTCGAGATTGCCATGAGCGGTAATGACGGCGACCGGCAGCTCTGGACGCGTTTCCTGAATCTCTCGAACCAGCGCAAGGCCGTTGCCGTCCGGTAGTCGCATGTCGGTCAGGCAGACGTCGAAGTTGTAGCGCTCGAGAAGATGACCGGCTTCCTCGAGATTGGCAGCGCTGTGCGTGTCGATGCCGATCCTGCCGAGTGTCAGGGCGATCAGTTCGCGGATGTCCGGCTCGTCGTCGACGATGAGGGCAGTGGGCGGCATCGGTTCAGGCCGCCATCTGCCGGGCGGTGGCAAAGATGATGCGAAAGCGTGCGCCGGAATCCGCGGGCAGGCACTCGATTTCCGCGCGATTCAGTTCGCACAGTTCCCGGATGATGTACAGACCGAGTCCGGAACCGTTGTGGTGCGTCGAGTAGAACGGTTCGAACAAACGTTGCCGGTCGATGTCGGCAATGCCCTTACCGTCGTCACTGACCTCGATGACGGCGACACCGGGTCGCTCTGCATAGCCATCGATGCGAATGGCGACGTCGTGCTCGTCGTTGTGCAGGCGCGCATTGGTGCAGAGATTCCAGAGCACCTGATCGAGATGACCGGGATCGACCACGGTATGCAGGCCAGCTTCTACGCTACCGATCAACGCGCCGGGCGCGATCGACTGTTCACTTCGAAAGCGCTCGACGAAGGCGGGCACGAACTTTGACAGATCGACCGAGTCAGTGCGCACCAGTTGCCGGTTGGACAGCTGCAGAACATCGTTGACGATCCGATCGATCCGCACGGTGTGGCGACGGGCGATTTGCAGGAGTTCGCCATCGTGCCCGGCAAGTGTCGGTGATTCCTCGATCAGCTGGATAGCGTGGGAGATGGCGCCGAGCGGGTTTCTGATCTCGTGCGCGATACTCGCCGAGAGGCGACCGAGGGATGCCAGCTTGAGCTGCTGGTACTGCTGGCGAATCTGCGCATGGTCGTCGAGCTTGATGAGCATGCCGTCGCTCGATAGCGGAATGAACTGCGGCAAGACGCTTTGCCCGGTCACTTCGACGTCGAAGGGTTGTGTGCCGAGCTGCGGTGACTCTCTCGCCGCCTTGAGGCTCGCGAGCAGCGACGATGACAGGTTGCTGAGGGCTATCGGCAGGGCGGTGAACTCTGCGGCAAGGAGTGTGCGCGCGGTGTCGTTGACCAGCTGCACTTCATTCCTGGCATCGATCACCACGACCCCGCTGTCGAGTTCACGAACGATTTCCTCGTTCAGTTGGGCGATCTGTCGCAGGTCGAGACCGGCACGGCTGGGCGTTGCCGCCGTCATCTGCCGCGCCGATAACTGTCGCGCCGGCACGCTCATCAGCCAGGCGACGATGAAGAGCAGCGTGCCGAGCAGCGCGGTGCGTTCGAAGTTTGCGGCATCGACACCGAGCCGCATGCTGGCAAAGTACTCGCCGGCGAGTACGAAGAGGCTGGCGAGAGCCGCGAACAGGAGGGCATAGCGAAGGCCGGTGAAGTGACTCAGGAGAGCGATGTTGACCAGCAACCACGGCACCAGGCCGCTTTGCACACCGCCACTCGCCCAGGCAAGCACCACGACGAACAGGACGTCTGTGTAGCTTTGCAGGTAGAGCTGGGCTTCAGCGCGTGGTCGGCGCATCCAGGCCGCGACGGTAAACACGAGTCCGACGCCTGCGTAACCGATATAGGCAAACTCGAACAGTCTCGGGTCGCGACCGCCGAGGGTGCGCTGGTCGTCGGAAATGTAGTAGACCGCTGCAAGCACGATCAGCATCAGCAGTCGACACTGCCCGAAGAGGCGGATTGCGAACCAGTCCGCAACCGGCGGTGCGATCAGACGCTGGTGCTTATCGGGTGTCGGTCGATGAGGTGGCAAGGCTTGACAGCGACGGCGGCGATTTCCTGACGCTGTCGTCGCAAGGATCGCGCCGTTGCGAGACCACTAACTTCCCTGCAAGGCGGGGTGAGCCGGTTCTGTCTCGGCAAGGACCTTCAGCGTGTCGGCACGAAGATCCTGTTGTCCGAGGACACCGTAGGCATTCGCCATCAGCGCCAGCGCATTCGGCACATGCACCGAGCCGTCGAAATGTTCGAGTATCCAGGTGGCTCGATTGACGGCGGCGACCATGGCGCCACGCTCGAAGTAGAAGCGGGCGGTGTTGAGTTCGTGCCGTGCCATCTCGTTCTTCAGGAAAGCCATGCGTTCGAGCGCATCCGGCACGTAGACGCTGTCGGGGAAGCGCCGTACCAGGGTGTCGAATTCCGCGAATGCGGTCCGCAGCCAGTTCTGGTTGACACGCGAGAGATCCCGCGGGAACACGCGCTCCAGCGCCGATCCGCCTCGTGCATAGTGGCTCAGGCCCTTCATGTAGTAGGCGTAGTCGATGTTCTCGCTCTGCGGGTAGAGCTTGATGAAGCGCTCACTGGCGTCGACGGCACCGTCGAAATCGTCCTGCTTGAAATAGGCATAGGCGATGTCGAGCTGCGCTTGCTGGGTATAGCTACCGAAGGGATAGCGCGCGCCGAGTGTCTCGAAGGTGTCGATGGCGGTCAGGAAGTCACCTTGTCCGAGCGAGCGCTTGGCACTGCGATAGAGATCCTCGGCGCTGGAAGATTCGTCCAGCTTGCCGCCCGGGCTTGCGCAGCCCAGCGACAGGGCGAGCAACAGTCCGACGGTGACACCACGGGCCGCCCGCAAAGCGACCGCCCGTCGGCGCGCGGGCAGGGTGGCTCTGGTTCCGGCGTCCTGTCTGGCAGGCGCACTGATCGTCTTTCTCGGCATGGTGAAAGTCTAGCTCATTCGAGCTGGCCGATTTGCCGTTGCTGTGCACGGATGGCTACACTCCAGTGCATAGGGTCATGCACGTGGCCCGCCACTTCCGGAGCGCTTCCTCTGTCCGATCCTGACTATCGAACCGGGGACGATCGGGCAGCGCCAGACGCTGTCGAACAGGTTGCGCGTGCGTCCGATACCGATGCCGGGATGCGTCTCGACAGCGTGGCCGCCCGCTTGTTCCCGATGCATTCGCGCAACCGCTTGCAGGGCTGGATCGCCGATGGCCTGCTGACCCTCGATAAACGACCGGCGCGCACACGGCAGCGGCTCATCGGCGGTGAAACGCTGAGCCTGCGCCTGCCCGCTGCCGCCACAACGACCGACGATGGCAGCGGTGACAGCTGGGCGCAGGCCCGTGCCGAAGACCTGCCGCTGCCGCGGGTTCACGTCGACGCGGCGATTCACGTTGTCGACAAGCCGGCCGGCCTGGTCATGCACCCTGCACCCGGCAATCCTGCCGGCACCCTGGTGAATGCACTGCTGCATCATGACCCGGCGCTCAGACAGGTGCCTCGCGCAGGCGTGGTACATCGCCTCGACAAGGAGACCAGTGGTCTTTGCGTCGTTGCCCGCAGCCTCGTGGCCCACACACACATCGTCAGGCAGCTGCAGAGTCGCACGATGGGACGTGAATACCTCGCCGTGGTCATTGGCGATCCGGCCGGTCAGGGAAAGGTCGATGCGCCGATCGGCAGGCACCCCAAGGATCGCAAGCGCATGGCGGTCGTCACCGGGGGCCGCCCTGCGGTGACGCACTACCGCGTGCGCGAACGGTTTGCCGGCGCGGCGCTTCTCGCCGTGAAACTGGAAACGGGCCGTACTCACCAGATCCGTGTCCACATGAGCCATGTCGGACTCCCCTTGATCGGCGATCCCGTCTACGGACGGCGCAAGGGTACCGTGCCGGAAGTCTTGTCCCGCGAACCTGTCATCAGGGACTTTTCGCGTCAGGCCTTGCATGCCACGCGCCTGACTCTCGATCATCCTGACGACAATACAAGCCGTGTATTCGATTCGCCGCTGCCGCCTGATCTCCAGGCACTGATCGACGCACTGCGCCGTAACACGGATCGCGGACTCGCTGCCGGCGCGATGCCGTGAACCAGCCGACCGACCTGCCGACCGATCTGCCGGTTGTCCGCCCCGACTGGAATGCCCCAGCGCATGTGCAGGTCGTCTCGACGACGCGACAAGGTGGGGTCAGCAAGGCACCTTACGATTCGCTGAACCTCGGCTTGCATGTGGGTGATGAACCGGCCTCTGTCGACGTCAACAGACGACGCCTTGCAGAGGTGCTCGAGCTGCCCTCGGCACCGCACTGGCTCAACCAGGTGCACGGCACGCGCGTGGTCGAACGGCGATCCGAAGAAGGGCTGCGGCCTGCGAGCACCGAACACGGTGAGGCAGACGGTGCCTGGTGCGACGCCTGTGGACTGGTCGTCGCGATCATGACCGCTGATTGTCTACCTGTCGTCGTCTGTGACGATGAAGGCCGCCGCGTCGCTGCCTGCCATGCTGGCTGGCGCGGCCTCGCCGCGGGCGTGCTCGACGCCACGCTGGCCGTCTTTCCGCCGGCATCGACACTGCATGTCTGGCTCGGCCCGGCCATCGGCCCGGCGGCCTTCGAGGTTGGTGAGGAAGTTCGGCAGGCCTTTATCGAGCGGGACGCCGCTCAAGAAAGTGCCTTTGTCGCTACGGCGTCGACGGGCAAGTACCACGCGGATATCTACGCTCTCGCCCGGCAGGTGCTGGTACGGAGTGGTCGCGATATTGCCGTCAGCGGCGGTGATCGGTGCACGGTCAGCGAAGTCGAGTGCTTCCACTCGCACCGTCGCGACGGTGTCCGTTCCGGCCGGATGGCAACGCTTGCCTGGCTGGATCCGCCGCTTGCTGCGCCTCCGCTGACGAGTTGATTCGCTGCGCGCGGTCCTTATCTTCAAGGCATCGGAAATCACATCCTTTGCACGCGCTGCCGAGTCAGGCGTCACAGGATCTCGCGGAGAAGACAGCTCATGAGAATGGACAAACTGACGACCAAGTTTCAGCTGGCGCTGGCAGAAGCCCAGTCGCTGGCAATCGGTCGTGATCATCAATTCATCGAACCGCAGCACCTGCTGGTGGCCATGCTTGATCAGGACGGTAGCGGTGTACGTCCCTTGCTGGCGCAGTCCGGTGTCAACGTCAACGGGCTGAAGAGTGGTCTCGACAAGGCCCTCGATGCCATGGCGAGTGTCGAGGGCGCCGGTGGGCAGCTGCACGTGTCCAGCGAACTCAACCGCCTCTTGAACCTCACGGACAAGAAATCACAGAAGCGAGGCGATCAGTACATCTCGTCGGAGATCTTCGTGCTGGCGGCTCTTGAAGACAAGAAGAATGCACTGGCCGATCTCATGCTGCAGAACGGCGCCAACCTGAAGGCGGTCGAGCAGAGTATCGAGCAGGTGCAGGGCGGGCCAGTGACCGATCAGAATGCTGAAGAACATCGGAAGGCGCTCGAGAAGTACACCATCGATCTGACCGCACGCGCGGAACAGGGCAAGATCGACCCCGTGATCGGGCGGGATGACGAGATTCGTCGGGCCATCCAGGTATTGCAGCGCCGGACCAAGAACAACCCGGTCATCATCGGCGAACCCGGGGTTGGCAAGACGGCCCTGGTCGAAGGGCTGGCGCAGCGCATCGTCGACGGTGAAGTCCCTGACGGCATTCGTAACAAGCGTGTGCTGTCGCTCGACATGGGTGCGCTGATCGCGGGTGCCAAGTTCCGGGGTGAATTCGAGGAACGGCTCAAGTCTGTGCTTGCAGACCTTGCCAAGCAGGAAGGCCAGGTCATCCTCTTCATCGACGAGATCCACACGATGGTCGGCGCCGGCAAGGCGGAAGGCTCGATGGATGCAGGCAACATGCTGAAGCCGGCGCTCGCCCGGGGTGAGCTGCATTGCATCGGCGCGACTACGCTCGACGAGTATCGGCAATATGTCGAGAAGGACGCGGCGCTCGAGCGACGCTTCCAGAAAATCATCGTGGACGAGCCGAGCGTGGAGGACACCATCGCGATCCTGCGCGGCCTCAAGGAACGCTATGAAGTTCATCACGGTGTCGAGATCACCGACCCTGCCATTGTCGCCGCGGCAACCCTGTCGCACCGCTATATCGCCGACCGGCAACTGCCCGACAAGGCCATCGATCTGATCGACGAGGCGGCCTCGCACATACGCATGGAAATCGATTCCAAGCCGGAGGAACTCGACCGGCTCGAACGTCGTGTGATCCAGTTGAAGATCGAGCGTGAGGCCTTGGCCAAGGAGAGCGACGATGCCTCGAAGCAGCGTCTCGCCGATCTCGACGCCGACATCGAGCGGCAAGCGCGTGAATATGCCGATCTCGAGGAGATCTGGAACGCCGAGAAGGCTTCGGTACAAGGCACCAATGTGATCAAGGAGGAGCTTGAGCGGAAGCGACTGGAATACGAGACGGCGCGGCGTGCGAACGATCTCACGCGCATGTCGGAGTTGCAGTACGGGCAGATACCGGCGCTCGAGAAGCAACTCGAGGAGGCGCTCGACGGCGCGGACGACCAGGACATGCAGCTACTGCGCATGAACGTCACGGCCGACGAGATTGCCGACGTCGTCGCCAAGTGGACCGGTATTCCGGTCAGCAAGATGCTCGAAGGTGAACGCGAGAAGCTCCTGCGCATGGAGAGCGAACTGACCCGGCGCGTGGTCGGTCAGGACGAGGCTGTCGAAGCGGTATCCGACGCGATCCGCCGCTCGCGTGCCGGCCTGTCCGATCCGAACCGGCCGATCGGCTCCTTCCTGTTTCTCGGCCCGACCGGTGTGGGCAAGACGGAACTCACCAAGACGCTGGCGAATTTCCTGTTCGACTCGGGCGATGCGATGGTGCGTATCGACATGTCGGAATTCATGGAGAAGCATTCGGTGGCACGTCTGATCGGTGCACCGCCGGGTTATGTCGGCTACGAGGAAGGGGGCTATCTGACCGAGGCGGTGCGTCGCAAGCCCTATTCGGTCATTCTGCTCGACGAGGTCGAGAAAGCGCATGCGGATGTCTTCAACGTGTTGCTGCAGGTGCTCGATGATGGTCGGCTGACCGACGGTCAGGGCCGTACGGTCGATTTCCGTAACACCGTCATCGTGATGACCTCGAATCTCGGCAGTCACGTCATCCAGAGCATTGCCGAGGAAGGTGAGGATGCAACAATGGATGCAGGTGACTACGGGCGCATGAAGAGCGCTGTGATGGAGATCGTCGGGCAGCACTTCCGTCCTGAGTTCCTGAATCGTATCGATGAGAGTGTCGTGTTCCGGCCGCTGTCCAGGGACAACATCCGGCTGATCGCGGGTATCCAGATCAAGCATCTGGAAGCACGACTTGCCGAGCGGCAGCTCGAATTCGTGATTACCGAGGCCGCACTCGATCGACTCGGCGAGGCGGGTTTCGATCCGGTCTACGGCGCGCGACCGCTGAAGCGGGAAATCCAGCAGCAGGTGGAGAATCCCCTTGCGCAGAAACTCCTCGCCGGAGACTTCGCGCCAGGGGACACGGTCTTCGTGGATGCTGTCGGCAGCGAGCTCACGTTTTCCAACGGGGAGGAGAAGCCGAAGGTCGCGCTGGTGCACTGAGGCTGATTCGGCAGGGTCGGTTCAGGACTGACCCTGGCTCAGCACCGTTGCCGCTCAGCGTTCGCTTTGGGCTGGGTTAGTTCGCCTCGCCAAGTTGCCCTTCGAGGGCGCGTTTCAACCCTCGAAGGGCACCTGCACGACGATGCCGGTGACGTTGTCGGTGCCGCCGCGACGAAGCGCCAGTGCCATCAGCGCATCGAGCGCCTGCCGCGGCGACGGTTTCATGAGATTTTCATGGATCTCTGTAGCGCGCACATCCTTGAAAAGTCCGTCGCTGCAGATCAGGAACCGGTCACCCGGAAGCAGATCGACCTGACGAAGCTGCAAGTCGAGTTCGTCGCTGACACCGACGGCGCGCGTGATGACATTCGACGATGGATGGTTCTCAGCCTCCTCGGCGGTCATTTCACCGAGCCGGTGCAGCTCCTGGACCAGACTGTGATCGTCAGTCAACTGGGTGCAATCGGCGGCACGGATGCGATAGATGCGACTGTCGCCGGCCCATGTCACGTGAGCTCTGTCGTCGTGCAGATAGAGTGCTGCCACCGTACTGCCCATGACACTTCCGCCGGCCGCTTCCCGGCACAGACGATTGGCGGTGTCGAGCCGCAGGCGAAGCTCGTCGAGGCTGTCGCTGGCCGTGTCTAGCGCAACGAAGCTATCGAGCTGCTCGATGATGCACTGGCTTGCCCGATCCCCCCGGCTGTGCCCGCCCATGCCGTCGGCCACGACCCAGAGGGACTGCTCACGCGCATCGAGAAACGCGTCTTCATTGACCTTTCTGACATGGCCGACGTGTGTGGCTGCGCAGGAGTGCCACTGGCGCGTGGTTTCCGTTGTCGCGTCGATGACCTGCCCGCCCGAGGGGAAGGTCACGGTCGTCGTGGCGGCCGGGTTGTTGGTCGCGGGTGTGGGAGCGTCGGCAGGCATACGTGATTATAGCGCTGCAGGTGATGCCGACGGCGCCTCCAGGCAAGCGCGCCTGGGCGGTGCGATAGGGGCGGTGCTATAGAGCGGGAGGTCGCGCGGTGCCATCGGGTGGTGCGACGGGGCAGGGCGATAGGGCGGGGCGTCAGGCCTTGATACACTCGCGGCCCCCGGTCACGCCGTGGGCCTCCCGGAATCCTGCCGGGTCGTCAATCTGTCGATTGCTTGTCGATGAACGCTGAATCATGACAGTCAGAACCCGCTTTGCGCCGAGTCCCACAGGCTACTTGCATATCGGAGGTGCCCGTACGGCCCTCTTTTCGTACCTGTTTGCGCGGCGCCACGGTGGCCAGTTCGTGCTCCGCATCGAAGATACCGATCGAGCCCGCTCGACGGACGAGTCGGTGCAGGCGATTCTCGATGGCATGAGCTGGCTCGGGCTCGAGGCCGACGAAGGGCCATTCTTCCAGACCGAACGTTTCGATCGCTATCGGGAGGTCGTGCAGGAATTGCTCGCCAAGGGTCATGCCTATCGTTGTTGGTCGACGCCCGAAGAAGTCGATGCGATGCGTGAGAAGGCCCGGAGCGAAGGGCGTAAACCACGCTACGACGGTACCTGGCGTGACAGTACAGAAACTCCACCGAGTGGTATCGAGCCGGTCGTGCGTTTCCGCAACCCGCTCGAGGGCAGTGTCGTCATCGACGATGCCGTGAAGGGCGAGATCGTCATCGACAACGGCGAACTTGATGATCTGGTCATCCTGCGTGCCGACGGCAGCCCGACCTACAACCTCACGGTGGTCGTCGACGACATGGACATGCGTATTTCCCATGTCATCCGCGGTGATGACCACGTGAACAATACCCCTCGCCAGATCAATATCCTCGAAGCGCTTGGTGCGCCGCGACCGGTCTATGCGCATCTGCCGATGATTCTCGGAGAAGACGGCAAGCGTTTGTCGAAACGTCACGGCGCTGTCAGCGTGATGCAATATGCCGCTGATGGCTACCTGCCCGATGCCTTGCTGAATTACCTCGTGCGGCTTGGCTGGTCGCATGGGGATCAGGAACTCTTTTCCGCGGAGGAGATGAGCAGCCTGTTCGCGCTCGAGCAGGTCAATCGTTCAGGTGCCGTGTTCGACACGAAGAAGCTGGACTGGATCAACCAGCACTACCTGCAGGCCATGCCGGCCGACGCGCTGGCACTCGCGCTCGCGCCTTACCTGGCAGCCCGGCTTGCCGAAGAGGGTGTCGTTCGCGAAGGGGGACCGACCCTCGCGGCGGTGGCCGATCTCCTGCGGGAGCGAGCCAAGACCCTTGTCGACATGGCGAACGCCGCGCTCTACTTTTATCGCCCGCCTGCGGAATACGATGCGAAGGCCGCAGCGAAGCAGTTCGTGCCCACAGCCGGGGAGATTCTCGAGGCGGCGCGCGCTCGCCTGGCAGCACTCGATGCCTGGACGGCGGCCGACATTCAAAGCGCGCTCGAAGCGACCGTCGCTGCTCAGGAGGTCGGTTTCGGCAAGCTTGGCCAGCCTTTGCGGCTCGCCATCACCGGTACGACGGCGTCGCCTGCGATGAACGAAGTGCTCGAACTGCTCGGTCAGACCGAGAGCGTCCGGCGGATCGAGACGGCCATCGTGGCTTGTTCAGCGGCGGCAAGTTGAGCTGAAGTCGGTAGGCGCCGGGTTCGTGAGCGGCAGTTGTCTCTGGTCAGTGCGTGCCGTCCGCGGCCAGCTGAGTCCAGGTGGACCAGGGTTGCTGTAGCCGCTGACGCTGTCCGGCACTGACGATCGTCACCTCGACCGTTCGACTGTCGCCATTGCTGGCGTCGAGTTCGATACGTGAGCCGTCTGCGGCAACGATGGCGACTTGACCCTCGGGCATCGGCCAGGGCAGAGCGCCGCTCGCGCTCAGCGGTACGGTGGTTGTCACGACCAGGGGCTCCCGAGTGTTTGTCGCGGCTCGCGTGGCGAGTGTGCCGGGTTCGCTCGTGCCGGGTTCACTCATTCCGGAATCGCTTGGGTGCATCACCAGAATCTGTTCGGTCGCAGGGGTGTCGACCCATGTCGCTCTGGACGAGAAGCTGTCGCGGGCGATGCGGATGGTTTCCTGCCCGTGCCGAGTGGATTGCGGAAGGGGCGCATTGCGGGTCGCCGCCGTGTCGTTTGTGGCACCCGCATTCAGAATGCTGGCGACGATCTCGATGTAGTTGTCGAGCCTGAGCGTCGCGATCGTCTCGTCGCTCAGTGCGTCGGCAGGTTCGGTCGCACCGCCGACAGCGGGCCCGCCGAGGCTCACCGAGACCAGCAAGGCGATTGCGGCCGGCAATGCCTGCCGCGAACGGGGCGTTGTTTTCATCGGTTGCCGGCGTGACTCGTTCAATGCGTGACAAAAGCCTAGCGGGCATGCCACTCAATGGTGCGGTCTCATTACCGCTTGCAGCGTTCGCGTAGGCGTCTCCGTTCCCGTCCAGGGTTGCATCCGTGGCGACATCTGCCGTCGGCAAGCGCAGGTCAAGAGCCGAAGTGCCGGGACGACAACGCTCGCACTTCAGCGATTTTTCGATGCGTCGGTGTGGCTCACGTTGCAATCCGGCGACAACTCAGCGACTTGCCACTGAAAAGCGAAGCCGCCGCAGCCGATCAGTTCTCCTGGGTAGATTGAATCCACGGCGACCGCCGGCTTCGGGAGTTTCAATGTCTGATCGTGATGGATGGACCTTGCGGGTGGAATTGAACCGGGTGATCACCTTCGTCTTTTCGGTACTTCTCTTTAGTATCGCGAACGCCGCCGTGGCCGCATCGAGTCATCATCCCGAAGATGGCGTTGACGAACTGAGTCATCGCTTGATGATCGCGACCGGAACGGATGAGATGGCCGATCGGTTCGGACGTTCGACCAGCAAGGCCATCGTGGAGGCGATTTCCGCCAACGCGGTGGATAGCACCATCGACGAAGGACAACGGCGACGCATCGTCGAAGCTGCGGAAACGAGTTTCGCACCGCTCAGCATGACCTGGATCGTCGAGCGCAATCTTCGTGCAGCGCTCAGTGATGCTGACATGGACGAACTTCTGGAACATCACGAATCGGCGT
>Ga0209828_1001199_pt1 | contig 23882 bp, 26 predicted proteins | sample MaitaG_FD_187429 | JGI IMG/M metagenome (GOLD analysis project Ga0209828, IMG submission 187429) | Marine algal microbial communities from Maine, USA - Maine_Asex2 metaG (SPAdes) (version 2) | ecosystem: Host-associated > Algae > Red algae > Unclassified | place: Maine, USA | collected 2015-01-05
ACTACCTGGAAGATAAGGTGGAGGTGAAACGATTTCTTTAATAATCGCTTGATCGTATGCTTCACATTTTGCTGCAAGTATAAAATGCTGAGAAGGGTCATCTGGCGCTATACCAAGTGCCTCCGACTTAAATACAAGCTGTGTAATAGGTATATTTACTTCAAACCAAGCAGCACCAGCTTCATTATCTGGTAAGTCTGGCTGATAAGTTTCTTGCTTTATTCCACCTGGGCCTTCTTGCCCTACTAGGGTACCGGTGGTTGGATCCCACGAAGGAGGCACAGTCGCATCGCCTTGGGTGTCAGCATCGAATGATACTTGAAACCAGGTAGCGATAACAGATACTGGAACAGGATTACCTGCTGCATCTAAAGCACATACCATAACTTGGTCTTGCTCGACATCGGCAATAATGAAAGCTAATTGATTTGCAGGCACTACACCTCCAAAGTCAATGGTAGTTTGTACTTGTAATGAGATAGGATCACCGGCAGCGCCGACATATCCTGCCACTTCGACTTCTATATTTTGAGCAGCATCTGCTGATCCATAGATCGTTTCGATGCCACCACCATCAACTTCAATGGTTTGTGTCTCACCAGGCACTGCAGTATCGCCAGGGGCAACATCGCCCGTAATAGAATACTCAAAATCAGGTATTTCGTCGCAATTAAAGGAACCAGTTCCCATCAGTCCACCCGAAAAGGTAGCATACTGAGCATTTGGTGCTGTTTGTGCGATTGAAAAGTTAATTGTTAGTAGGAATGAAAAGCACGCGGTTAGTGCTATCAAATTTGTAAATCTATTGCGTCGGTTTTGGGACGTAAATAGACTTTTCTCAGGTTGGTTAAAAATTCTCATGTTCACTCGAGATTGGTTAAATTAGGAGTTGCGGCTTACAACTCAGTTTACTTATAACAGTCAAAAATAACATTATTGATCGATTAACCTAATAGTATCTAGTAGTTTTAATTAGTGAAATTATGCAGGCTGTCAAACTTGAAAGAAATATGGCCAAATGCTGAACTATATCTTATATATAGATTTTAATAATGTGTATTAAACTGTTTAAATTATCAGCAATTCAATTAAATAAAATCTAAACTTATTGGTATTTTATTTAAATATTATCAAATATAAATTCTAATTTATTAACTAAACTAATGATCATATTAGTGTAAACTTAAAAGTGTTAAAATTTCATTTAAGCTCTAAGTTATGACTAATTTTAGTCTAATTTAATTTTTAGATTGATCTAATATTATATTTCAATTTATCTATTATTTTGACAAATGTCCTTGAATAAACTATACATATAGATATCTCTTTTATATCAATTTTGAGCGCAAATAAGATTTACATTCACACTCTAAACTTATCTCTATAATGAGCTATCTTGATGTTACCCACGATGTGTATAAGAAAGCTGCAGAAACTCCAGATATTGGCCTTTGTTGTACAAGTAATCCTATTTGGAAATTACCTGATTTAGATATACCTAATCGAATGATCGAAATGAATTATGGTTGTGTTACGACTGTCAATCCTCGAGATCTAGCAGATAATCCCAAAATACTGTATATCGTAGTTGGTGGTGGAATGGAAGTTCTCCAATTTTCATATTTTAGTCGTCAAAGACATGGCGTAATTGGCGTTGATTATGTAGATGAGATGATAAAAGCATGCTAAGACAATTTAATTTTGGCTGAAAAATCCAATGATTGGTTTAAAAAATGACTTTGTTTCTCTAAGACACGGTTCTGCATTAGAGTTACCCATAGACGACAATATAATTGATGTAGCTGCTCAAAATTGTCTATTTAATATATTTAGTGTCGATGATTTAAAACTAGCGCTATAAGAAGCATACAGAGTACTTAAACCAAATGGAAAACTTGTACTATCTGACCCTATTTGTGAAGATTATATACCTGACAGCTTGAGAAATGACGACCGTCTTAGAGCTTTATGCCTGAGCGGATCACTTCCATTGAAGGACTATCTAAAGTTTATGACTGACGCAGGATTTGGTACAATTGAGATCCGTGCGAGCACACCTTATCGAATATTAAGTCCTGCTCATTATGACACTGATCAACTGATTTTCATAGAAAGTATCGAAATAGCTGCAGTAAAAGACCCAATGCCTTCTGATGGACCTTGCATTTTTACGGGTAAGTCTGCAATATACTTTGGAGACAAGGAATACTTTGATGATCACAAAGACCACATTTTAGTAAATAACCAACCTTTGGCTATTTGTATTAAGACAGCAAATGCGCTTCAAGATTTAGGAAGGGATGATATTCATGTTTCCGAATCTACTTTTCACTTCGATGGAGGTGGTTGTTGCTTTAACGCATATTAGTAAAGTATTATTCCTGATTTTGTCTGTACTGCGACTAATACAATATCATAAAAAACTGCATCCATGAGAAGCTTTATTGATCCATTGACCTACTGGTGATCATATTTATCTATAAGACTGTCTTAGTTTATCTTTTTTTGAAAGTCGTTTCCACTTTTGATGCTGTCATCGATATCTTATCTAATTTCTTGCACAACTTGTCTAGCCTCTTCTGTTTTGTTATCAAATTAGATCAAATAGATCATTAATCCCTATGGTCCGGTCAACGATAAATCCCTCAGCATACTCTGCTCCAATCGCTCTACCCCATACTCTCATCCTCGACTTAAGGTATTCCAAAAAATCTTGACCTGAGATAGGTGTAGTCGGCCCATCCATTCCTTCTTGAAAGAACTGACTTTTAAATGCTAATATACTTTCAAACTTTTGGTCTACATGATCGCTGACATCTACTAAAAAGTCTGGCTCTAAATTATAATCCTGAATATAGTAATATAATACTTTCGGTCTCCATTGTTCTACATTATCTACACCGTTAGTTTTGTACTTTTGAAGACCTGAATAAAAGCAGGCATCTCTAATCAATTTTGAGGCATTACCATGATCAGGGTGCCTGTCAAATGGTGCGTTTGCTAGCACTATTTCGGGTTTTGTCCTCCTAATTTCTCTAACAATTTTAGATATCGATGCTTCGGAATAATCTACAAACCCATCTTTAAATCCTAGGTTCTTCCTATAATCTAATTGTAATATTCTTGCCGATTCTTTGGATTCATCCATCCGTAAATGAGCGCTCCCTCTAGTCCCAAGTTCTCCTTTTGTTAAGTCTAAAATTCCAGTCTTCTTACCTTGATTTTTATGTTTTATTAATGTCGCTGCACAACTTAATTCAACATCATCAGGATGAACTGCTATCGCTAGTATGTCAAGTTTACTCTTCATTTATAGAATAAGAAAACAAATATTAATAGAATAAGTTTACCATCGGATTAGAGCACTCCCCCATGTAAATCCACTTCCAAATGCTGCAAGTACAATTAAATCATTTTCTTTGACTTTTCCTTCTTCCCATGCTTCACATAAGGCAATTGGAATAGACGCGGCTGTCGTATTTCCATATTTTTGAATATTGTTATATACCTGGTGGTCCTCCAATCCAGCCATCCGTTGGACAAATTGGCTAATCCTCAAATTAGCTTGATGCGGTACTAGCAGATTTATATCAGTAGACTTAAGTCCCACTTCGTCTAATGCTTCTAGGATGACTTCTGGAAATTTCTGGACTGCTTTTTTAAATACTGCTTGTCCGTTCATATAAGGCGTATGCCACTTATTTTCCACCATCTTATCGGTGATAAATATATCACCAAATTTCTCATTAGATTCATCGAATCCAAACGCAGATTTATCCTCGTGAAAATATCCTCCATGAGCTCCTGGACTGATGAGTGCAAGTTCTTCAGCTTTTGATCCATCTGAGTGTAACTTAGTCGTCAGCACCCCTTTATTTTTATCTTCTGTGGGTTGTAGCACTACTGCTCCCGCACCATCTCCAAATATCACTGCAACACCTCTACCTTCGGTCGTGAAATCCAAACCCATAGAATGCTTCTCGGCACCCACAAGTAAGATATTCTTATACATACCCGTTTTGATGAATTGATCTGCCACAGATAATCCATAAATAAACCCAGAGCATTGGTTCCGAATATCTAAGGCACCTATTTCTGTTTTTTGGATTCCCAATTCTCTTTGCAGAAGCACTCCACATCCCGGAAAATAATAGTCCGGCGATAAGGTGGCGAATACAATAAAATCAATATCCTCTTTCTGAATTCCCGCTCTTTCTATTGCAATTTTAGAAGCTTCTACAGCCATTGAAGTAGTAGATTCCTTATGCTTGTCAGCGTACCGTCTTTCTTTGATACCCGTTCTTTCTTGTACCCACTCATCAGTCGTATCCATGTACTCTGACAAGTGATTATTAGTCACAATATTTTCAGGGACATAATACCCAATTCCCGCTATTTTAGAATTATACATATTTTCTCAGGTTTGAGTAGCCAATATACTGAAAATGAATAAGCCCTGTTGAATGGTTTTAGAATAGTCATCATGTCAGCGGGGCAACAAAATTGATAATCCTTTATATTTGTTATTAATTTCTCAAAACTGTTCAGAATAACTACGGTTGACTCTTTATGATTTCTTGATCTACATAAATAAGAGCCGCATCAGATGATAATATTTCTAAATATTGAATACTATTTGATAAAATATCGTTCATAGCTAGGGTAGCTATCGTTTTCAGACGACAATAATTCATGCGTCAATATCATAATTTTTATCAAAAGCACATTTTTCAATTTTAAAAACTTTATAACTACTTAATAATCAATATTTTACCTAAACAATTATTAATACAGCATATTTTCAAACTATGTATCAATTCATGATGATTACAAACCATAAACATCATATTAAGTCGAAGCTATTCTGTGTGTGTGTAACAATATTGATGTCTATTTTGACAGTTAGCAGTCAAGATGTTACCATTATCACTGGAAAAGTTATCGATAAATTTAATAAGGATGCTTTGCCTTTTGTTGATGTTTACTTCAATGCATCCAATGTAGGGGCATCGACTGATCTAGATGGCAAATTTAGAATTGATACACGTTATGCCACTGACTCGCTTACAGCAACTTTTATTGGGTACAAAGCTATTACAGTGGCTATCCAAAAAAATATTAGAAAGCAAATCATCAATTTCGAACTAGAGAACACCTCTGTAATTGGAGATGAGGTGCTTATAAAAGCTAAAAAGCAGAAATATAGAAAAAAAGGTAATCCTGCAGTAGAACTGATAAAAAAGGTGATGGCCAATAAAGGAGAAAACCGTCTAGAAGGCCAAGATTTTTATAGCTTTAAAAAGCATGAAACCATTGAACTTGATGTCAATAATATCACAGACCAATTAAAGGCAAAAAAAGTGATGCAGCAGATGGATTTCATTTTTGATTACATTGACACTTCCGAAGTAAATGGCAAATTATTCTTGCCATTATTTATAAAGGAAACCTTGTCTGATGTTTATTATAAAAAGAGTAGTAATACACAAAAACAGCACAGAAATGCAGTTAGGTATACTGAATTTGATGACTTGATTGATGATAAAAGTATAGATGGGATTACAGACGTTTTATACCAAGATGTGGACATTTATGACAATCGGATTCACATATTGGGTAGTCAATTTCAGAGTCCCCTTGCAAAGGTTGGTTTGGATTTTTATAGATACTATATCAAGGACACGATTTCCTATAAAGGTGATAGTGTGATCGTCATGAATTTCATACCAAGAAACAAGCTATTTAAAGGATTTACGGGCGAAATGTATATCACGCACAAAGACAATTATTTTGTAAAAAAGGTTGACTTAGGCATCATAGATGGTATCAGTTTGAATTTCGTGAGAGACTTGAAAATCGAGCAAGAATTTGAACGATTCGATAATACTTTTGTGCTCACAAAAGATCAAATAACTGTGGATTACTCTTTGAGTGAAAATGGTTTAGGATTTTATGGAAAAAAGGATGTTTTATATGAGAATTACTCCTTTGATCCTCCTGATGACGATTCAGTTTTTAGCGGGCCTGATAATATTGTGGATTCTCCAGAAACATATAACAGGACTGAAAATTATTGGACTAATAATCGAATCGAGAGCTTGGATGAGAATGAATCCAGAGCTTATGAAATGATAGATTCGTTAAACAATCATCCTACATTTAAGCGAATCAAAACTGGAGTAAGAATTTTAACGACAGGATATATACCAGCGGGACCTATTGATATTGGTCCAGTGCCTACATTTTTTAGCGCCAATGACGTGGAAGGATCTCGTTTAAAATTTGCTGCAGAAACGGCTCATAGTTGGAATTCTAAGATGAGATTTGGCGGTTATGGTGCCTACGGATTAAGAGATAAAGAATTTAAATACTCCCTGTATGGTTTGTACTCATTTACAAATGACTTCAAAGCAAATCCTAGAAAGTACATATACGTAGAGCATGCGAATGATGTTAATTTTCCTGGAGTAAACTTAGATTTCATCAAAGGAGATAATGTATTACTCAGTATCAGAAGAGGGATCGCAGATAAAATGATTTTTAATAGATTCACCAAGGTAGAATATGTAAACGAAGGTGGCTTATTTGATTATACACTTACTTTTCGAAAGGATGATAGACGGCCGCATGGTAGGCTGGAACTTGAGTTTCTGGACAATGATGTCCCGACATTTTTAAATGAAATAAATACTGTAGAAACTGGATTAAGGATTCGGTTTGCACCAAACGAACAATTCCTACAAGGGAGACAATATAGGACTCCAGTGTTTACCAAATTCCCTGTATTTACATTGTCATATAATGCTGGAATAGAAGCTTTAGGAGGAGATTATAGTTACCATAGATTATCATTAAATTTATTTAAGAAATTCAATTTATCTTTTTTAGGTCACAGTTTATTTGAAGTGGAAGCGGGCAAAATATTTGGAAAAGACCTGCCCTATATCCTTTTACAAATACCTCGGGCAAACCAAACTTATGCTTACCAATTGCGCTCTTATAACATGATGAATTTCATGGAATTTGCTACGGACCAATATTTTGAATCTAGTATTCAACATTTCTTTGCTGGATTTTTTACTTATAGAATTCCATTGATAAAAAAATTAAAGCTTAGGGAAGTGATTTCTGCAAAGATTATTTATGGAAAATTTACGGATAAGAATAATCCTGAATTGAATCCCCAACTACCTCAATTTCAACGGAATGCAGATGGCATTCCAGAAACTTATTCTCTCGCTTCTAAGCCATATATAGAGGTCAGTGCAGGGCTGTACAATATATTCAAAGTGTTAAGGGTAGATGTCGTAAAAAGACTTACTTATTTAGACAATCCATCTATTCCTGAATTATTTGGCGTAAAAGGTATGGGCATCAGAGCACGTTTTAAAGTAGACTTTTAATAACTTTGCATGATGACTTGGAAAGACAATGCTCAACAAATCGTCTACTCGATAATTAACCCTGTCGTTCAGCTTTTTATAAAGGTTGGAATAACACCAAATATGATTACATTTTTTGGCTTTATTTTAAATCTTGCTGCCGCAATAATATTAATCATTGGGGCAGAATATGGAGATAGATCCAATCACAACTTTGTCAGTATCGCAGGATTAATTATTTTATTCGCAGGACTTATGGATATGGTAGATGGCCGCCTTGCCAGACTTGGAAATATGGCGAATAAATATGGGGCTCTTTATGACTCCGTAGTGGATAGATTTAGCGAGATGTATATGTTTTTAGGGATTTGCTATTATCTCGTTTCTAACGATTATTTTTTAAGTTCTATCTTTGCTTTTATAGCCATGATAGGATCAATAATGGTGAGCTATACAAGAGCTCGAGCTGAAGGATTAGGAGTTGATTGTAGCGTAGGTATTATGCAGCGACCCGAAAGGATTCTAATCGTAGGCGTCTCTGCTATTTTGTGCGGCATCACGTCTAATGTGATTGGTTACGACTTCAAAATAGATGTTAACTGGTTGCCATTTCCTTTATTCGAAACGATTACAGTATTTACTTTCCCATTATTTATATTAGCAATCGGAGCGAATATTACAGCATACAGACGGCTCATTTATGCTAAAAAACAATTACTAAAATCTGGCGATCGATGATTTTTGATGTCCAAAAAGGCGAGCAACAATATCCTGGATCTTCAGGTTTACCGGAGCATTACCCGACTCCACCACAATCAGATAAATTATTGTTTTACATTCAGAGAAATCACAATTTAAATACCGTGATTTATGAGATAAATTACAATGAAAGCAATCAGATTAATGCTGATCATCCTATGCACGCTTACTGGGTAAAATACAATACTGGAGGTGATATAGAAGACTTAAATTATTATCAAAATAAAATGGCCTATGGATATAATTCTAGCTTAATAAATCATAATACATTTGAGTTTAGTTTTGTATCCTATGCACAGCTTAAATTATTTATAGCCGCTAACCACTCTGGTAAATACGAGGTGTATTGTCGAATAAATAGTCAGATGTCTGTCTTACATAATATTTACGTGTATGCAGAAGAATTAGGTGTTTTTCCAAATGTGAAATTCATAGAATTATTTGGAAGTGATGTCGAATCCAATGTAGCCACATATCAAAGAATCAATTTAGATTTATGAAGAAACATTACGTTTCGAATAGTGAGACATCTACAAGGATGTTTAAGAGTGGGATTCTTGAAGCCGTCTCAAAAGTGCATTTCACCGTACCATTACTGGTTTTCATTCCTGTAATTTGTTATTGTATTTACAATACATACATCTCGAATAAACTAAGTATTTCTAATATAGTCATCTATTTTATTTTAGGATTACTAGTTTGGACTGTGACAGAGTATGTACTTCATAGATTTATATTTCACTTTGAACCAAAAACTAGCTTTGGTAAGCGATGTCATTTTATTTTTCATGGGGTGCATCATGATTATCCAAAAGATAGATTGAGACTGGTCTTACCGCCTATTGTAAGTATCCCTTTAGCCACAATGTTTTACCATATTTTTTCAAATATCCTCCGAGGAGCTGAATTTTATCCCTTCTTTGCAGCCTTTATCATTGGCTACTTAATTTATGATATGTTACACTATGCAATTCATCATGTACAAGTCAAAGGGAAACTTTGGAATATCTTAAAAACACATCATTTGAAACACCATTATGTACATCCTGACAAAGGATATGGTGTAAGTAGTCCTATCTGGGATAAACTAGCAAAGACTGAATTTCCAAAGGAATCAAAATCTTATACTAAATCAGTTTAGTTAGAATCAGTCGACAGCATGACAAAACGATTTAGTCCAAAAAGTTTAGTGTTCTTTCTCATATTCATGGGATTGTATTTGCTATGGATCTTTGTAGGGATAGGATTTAGATCTGATCACCTTCCGTTCATCGGAATCCTTGTAGTCACATACTTCTTAAGTGAGTCAACACATAAGTTTTTCTTGTGTATGATTGGACTTGCACTATCATGGATATTACTTGATTCATTACGGGCATTTCCCAGTTACTTATACAATGATGTACATATCTCTGAAATTTACAATGCCGAGCTAAATGTGTTTGGAATTACAGATTCAAATGGAATGAGAATAACGCCAAATCAATTGATGAAATCCATTGCAAATCCTTTTTTAGATTTCATTACTGGATTCACTTATTTGATGTGGACACCAGTTCCTTTTATTCTTGGAATCTATTTATTTTGTCAGAATAGAAATATTCTTATCAGATTTGCTTTTTGTTTTCTATTGACCAATATAATTGGGGTTATTATTTATTATTCTTACCCTGCAGCGCCACCTTGGTACGTGGATATATACGGTTTTGACAAACATTTTGATATTCCAGGAAGTGCTGCTGGCTTGCTAAATTTTGATAATTTAACGGGCACCACTATATTTCACGATATTTACAGCAAGAGTTTTAATGTTTTTGGAGCAGTTCCTTCATTACACTCAGCATATCCGATTATTTCGGCTTATTATGCAAAAAAACAAGGCTTGACAATAGGAACTGTGTTACTCGTGATTTTTACAATAATGACATGGTTTTCAGCTGTATATTCTATACATCACTATGTCATTGATGTTGTATTGGGCATATTTTGTGCTATATTTGCAATTGCATTTTTCGAAAGAATTTTATCTCGAACAAAAGTGCATGAACTGATTAGAAAACTGACAATCTACGTTAACTAAAAGAGATACCATGCTTCATAAAAGAATGCAGGCATATGATGCGCCTCGAAAAGCAATGGACCTAGGTCTTTACCCTTACTTTAGGACCATAGAATCTGAACAAGATACTGTTGTAAAAATCAACGGGAAAGATGTTCTCATGTTCGGTTCCAACAGTTATTTAGGCTTAACCATCCATCCAAAGTTAAAGGAAGCTACTAAGCAAGCCGTTGACAAATATGGGTCTGGTTGTGCAGGGTCTAGATTTTTAAATGGAACACTTGATTTACATATAGAATTAGAAGAGAAGCTCGCAAAGTTCGTCGGAATGGAAGGTGCTTTAGTCTTCAGTACCGGTTATCAAGTAAACCTAGGAGTTGTATCCAGCTTATTGGGCAGACATGATTATTTAATATTAGATGAGTACGATCATGCGTGTATTATCGATGGCGCTAGGCTGTCATTTGCTAAAGTGCTGAAGTACAAGCATAATGACATGGAGTCCCTTGAAAAAGTACTTAAAAAATGCGATCCTGATAAGATTAAATTGATCGTCTCTGATGGCGTCTTCTCGATGGAAGGTGATATCTGTAAGCTTCCCGAAATGTCTCAGCTAGCCAAAAAATATGATGCGAATATCATGATTGATGATGCGCACTCACTTGGTGTTTTAGGCAAAAATGGAAGAGGTACTGCTGATCATTTCGGTTTGACCGATGATGTTGACCTAATCATGGGTACTTTCAGTAAGTCTTTGGCCAGTATTGGAGGATTTATCGCCTCTGATAGCCATACAATCAATTATTTAAAGCACAATGCCAGGTCCCTAATATTCAGCGCTAGTATTGCACCAGCAAACGCTGCTAGTGTCGTCGCGGCTCTCGATCTAATGGAATCAGAACCTGAACGAATTAAAAAGCTATGGGATAATACTCACCATGCACTCGATCTGCTTAAAAAAGCAGGCTTTGAAACTGGTCATACCGAAACTCCAATTATTCCCATATATGTTAGAGATGATTTCAAAACATTTATGCTGACCAAAAGATTATTGGAAGAAGGTGTATTTGTGAATCCAGTCGTTTCACCGGCTGTCCCTAGTAGTTCCTCACTCATACGCTATTCATTGATGGCGACACATACCTTTGCACAAATCGAAGAATCTGTTGATAAAATCACCAAGATCGCATATGAGGTAGGCATATTTGAAATGCAAAAAGAGATGCATGAAGGTTGAGATTAAGTCTATCTCAAGTAAATCAGATATCAAGTCATTCATTGATTTCCCACATTCATTATTGGGTCATGATCCGCTATACGTACCAGAAGTATATTTAGCACAAAAAGAAATACACAGCCAGACAAAGAATCCATACTTTGCTCATTCGAGAGCACAGTATTTTTTAGCATATAAGGGTTCCAAAATAGTTGGTAGGATTGTCGCTCATGTCAGTGACAATTACAATGAATACCATAATTCTAATGTTGGTTTTTTTGGTTTTTATGATATTGAAGATGACGTAGAGATATCAAAAGCATTATTCGCGGAAGCAAAAAAATGGCTTCTACAGCAAGGTGTTGATCGCGTCCTAGGACCATTAAGTTTTTCATTGACTACAGATACAGGAGGCCTTCTTGTAGAGGGTTTCGATAGTGCTCCTATCGTCATGATGACTTATAATCCTAAATACTATGTCTCACATATTGAAGCTTGTGGTTTCGGAAAGGAGATGGATCTATTTGCATATATGATTTACACTAAAAATGTATCTGACAAATCAGTGAAACTTGAGAAGCTCTTAACAGAGAGACTCAAAAGAGCAGGTATAGAACTCCGTAGTTTAAGCAAGAAGAACTTCAAAGCCGATGCTGCAAAAGCAAAAATTATTTATAAAAAGGCCTGGGAAAAAAACTGGGGATTTGTACCGCCTACTGATGAAGAATATGATCATATGGCAGAGGGTCTTAAGATGGTCATTGATGAAGACTTTGCATATTTAGCAGAGCACAATGGTGAACCAGTTGGATTTTTTGTTTCGCTTCCAAACATAAATGAAATCACCAAAAACTTTAAAAAAGGAAGACTTTTACCATTCAACATCTTTAAATTATTACTAAATAAAAAGAAAGTCAAACATGTGAGAATTGCCTTACTTGGTGTTATAGAAGAATATCGCAATAAAGGTATAGAAGCAGTCTTTTATGCTAAAAACATCAATGAGGCTAAAAAACGTGGATTGATAGGTGGAGAAGCATCATGGATCTTAGAAAATAATGAAGAAATGGTAAAAGGAGCCAAGAAGCTGAATGGAGAGAAATATAAAACCTACAGAGTATATAGCCAGAATCTTTGATACTAATGCCTAAAATTTTAATCACAGGAGCAAGTGGATTTGTCGGTTCATGGCTGGTTTCAGAAGCATTGAAACGAGACTTAGATGTTTATGCTGGAGTCCGACACACTAGTAGCAAAGAATTCCTGCAAGATCCTAGAATTCAATTTTTCAATACTGACTTTAGAGATGAAGAAGGACTATTTCAAGGATTAAATGAACATCAATTTGACTATGTGATCCATAACGCTGGTGTTGTCAGAGCCTTAGAACAACAAATCTTCTATGATGTCAATTATGGATATTCAAAGTTACTGATCGACAAATTACAGTTAGTAAATTCCAATCTAAGGAAGTTTGTATATATGAGTAGTCTTGCCTCATGTGGATCTGCAGATGATGCCGAGGAAGGAATGATAACTCCAGACATAGAGATGAATCCTCCTACGCATTATGGAAAAAGTAAAAAAGAAGCAGAAGCCTTCATTAAAACTCAAAAACTAGCCTACTTAATCTTCAGGCCTACAGCTGTTTACGGTCCCCGTGATAAAGACATCCTAAAGCTATTTAAAAGTATATCAGTAGGTATTGCCCCGTTATTAGGCATGAATCCATCAAAATTGAGTTTTATATATGTAAAGGACCTTGCTAGGTTAATTTTAGATGCCACACTCTCTGATTCAAAAAATAAGACCTATGTCGTGAGTGATGGAGTTGATTATACTGGAAACGCATTTCATAAAAAAGTCGCTACAGTCATGGGGAAAACTCCTTTTTATCCTAAAATTCCGATGGGAGTTATCAAGCTTGTAGCCTCATTGACTGAGGTGAAAAGCAAGCTTACCAAAACGCCAGATACCCTTGATCTTGACAAGGTAAATGAACTAAAAGCGAGAAACTGGCTCTGTGACATATCAGAGTTGGAAAAAGATTTTAATTTCGCACCGCAATACTCGACGGTAGAGTCTTTGACAGAAACCTACGAATGGTATAAAAAACATAATTGGTTATAAACAAATAAATAATATGGCAGAGGTAAAAGCAAAAGCAGCAACTGGTAAATTAGGTATTCTAACACCAGGGTTAGGAGCTGTAGCGACTACATTTATTGCTGGTTGCATAGCAGTCAGAAAAGGTTTAGGACAGCCTATTGGAGCCTTCACTCAAATGGGAACTATCCGACTAGGCAAGCGAACAGAAAATCGTAAGCCTCACATCAAAGATGTCGTACCAATTGCAGATTTAAACGATGTAGCTTTTGGTGGATGGGATTTGTTTGAAGACAATGTCTATGAAGCCGCTACCAATGCGAAAGTACTCGATCAGAGATTACTTGATCAAATCAAAGACGAACTTTCTGCGATCAAACCTATGAAAGCAGTATTTGACAAAAACTATGTCAAAAGACTTGATGGCCCTAATGTAAAAACGGGAACTACGAAGATGGATCTTGCTGAGCAAATCATGGAAGACATCAAACAGTTCAAAGAAGCGAATGACTGCAATCGCGTCGTCATGGTATGGTGTGGATCTACAGAAATTTACATAGAAGAAGGAAAAGTCCACCAAACTGTAGAATCACTAGAGGAAGGACTCAGAAATAATCATCCTGATATTGCGCCAAGTATGATCTATGCTTATGCCGCAGTCAAAATGGGTATTCCCTATGCTAATGGTGCTCCAAATTTATCATGTGATGTGCCAGCCATGGTAGAACTATCACATCAGACAGGTACACCTATCGCTGGGAAAGATTTCAAAACAGGTCAAACACTAATGAAGACTGTTTTAGCACCTGGACTAAAAGCAAGATATCTAGGAATCGATGGTTGGTTTTCGACTAATATATTAGGGAATAGAGATGGAGCAGTACTTGATGATCCTGACAACTTTAAGACAAAAGAAGTATCAAAACTTGGTGTGTTAGAGCAGATCTTAGAGCCAGAGTTACACAAAGAATTATATGGTGACATGTACCATAAAGTGAGAATCAACTACTATCCACCAAGAGGCGATAACAAAGAAGGTTGGGATAATATTGACATCAAAGGATGGTTAGGATATCCAATGCAAATTAAAGTTGACTTTTTATGTCGTGATTCTATTTTAGCGGCACCTTTAGTCCTTGATTTAGCATTACTTCTTGATCTTGCGAAGAGATCAGAAATGAAAGGAATACAAGAATGGTTATCATTTTATTTGAAGTCTCCACAAACGGCTAAAGGTTTATATCCACAGCATGATTTGTTCAAGCAATTTGAAAAGCTTAAGAATACAATCAGACATATTGGAGGTGAGACAATTATTAACCATCTGGGTCTAGATTATTACGAATAGATGAAAACGCTGGCCAAAATTTTAGCCAGTGGCTTTGGGTCTGGTTATGCACCGATAGCTCCAGGTACTGCGGGTAGTATTTTAGCAACAGCTCTTATTTACCTTTTATATTTCCATTTAAATATTGGGGGATTTGAGATGTCAATGTTTTTAATAATTGCCAGTATTCTGGGGACTATCATAGGTGTTATTAGCTGCAATATACTAGAGGATGAATGGGGAAAAGATCCATCCAAAGTCGTTCTAGATGAAATGGTCGGTATCTTTATCTCTTTAATTTTCATTCCCATAAGCTATAGTACTTTGTTGCTATCACTAGTCTTGTTTCGCATTTTTGATATCTCTAAAATATTAGGAATCAGAAAACTCGAAGATATTAAGGGCGGAACCGGAGTCATGGCTGATGATATCCTGGCAGGTATTTATGCCAATATAGTATTACAAGCTTTACTCTACTTTACTGTCTTTTAAATGCAAGAGTCAGTGAAAAAATCTGGAGTACAAGTCCCACTGGTCAATTCATTTTTAAGATGGAATGCGAGTGCCATGACAGCGACAACTGTTGATAAAAGTATTGCTATGGGTCTGCATTACGGACTGGGAGTGGATGAATTAATCGCCACCCCAATCGGAATGATCTTTGGGTCAACTATCGCATTTTTTCTGGGTCGCAATTGGACATTTATGAGTAAGGATAATAAAATCTCAAATCAAGGATTAAAATTCCTCATAATTGCAATTGGAAATCTATCGCTTAACTGGCTACTAGTCTGGTTTTTCAGGGACTTAGTGGGTATGGAAGACTACTATATAATTAGCCCACTTGCTGCAATCATTGTCGGATTTCTTTTTAGTTTCCCAATGCAGCGGTATTTTGTGTACAAATAAGTCTTGTTTGAAAAAACGTAGCATTCGATTCATAGTCAATCCATTTTCAGGTGTGTCAGCAAAAGACAACATCAATGACTTAATTAAGAACAATTTAGACTTAGAGAAAAACGAATACGATTTAATATTCACTGAAGGTCCAAATCACGCTATTGAGTTAGCTCGGCGTGCTGTTGAAGAACACATTGATATGGTTGTTGCCATTGGAGGTGATGGGACTGTGAATGAGGTCGCAGCTCCCCTACTCTTTTCCGATTCTTCGCTAGGCATTATTCCTGGCGGTTCTGGTAATGGATTTGCCATGCATCTTGGGATTGGAAGAAAAATGGACCAAGCAATAAAATTCTTGAATACTGCAAAAAAGATAACAATTGATACATGTAAAGTCAATGATGAATTTTACATAAACCTTGCGGGTGTTGGCTTTGATGCTTCAGTTGCATACTTCACTAAACAATCATCCGATCGTGGATTCAAGGTCTACTTCAATGGAGCGATGAAGGAAGCTTTGAGCTATAAAAACAAACATTACAAGATCAGTTTTGATGACAAAGTCATAGAAGACAAATTCCTGTCTGTCAATGTGGCAAATGCGTCAATGTTTGGATACAATTTCAAAATTGCTCCCCTAGCAAACTTACAGGATGGTGTCCTTGACCTTGTCATGATCAGAGATGCAAGTAAAGCAAGATACATTACTTCGGTCTGGCGATTTCTAAATGGATCACTCCATAAAAGTCCAATCGTAGATATATACAAAACTAAGTCTGTCACCATAGAATCTACAAGTCAGATTCATTATCATAGAGATGGAGAAGGCGCGCTATATGACGGGAAAATGACATATTCAATCGTACCGCAGTCTCTACAATTATGGGTGCCTGCACATTATCCTCAATGATATGTTGTCAGTATTAATTCCTATTTATAATCACAATGTCAATCGACTCATCGAGGAATTATACCAGCAACTAGAAGAATCAAGTAAAGCTTATGAAATCATCTGTATTGATGATTGCTCCACAAGATATTACCAAAAGATTAATAGACACATTCAGTCTACTCTTAATCTTACATATATAGAGTTAGAAAAAAACATAGGACGTGCCAAGATTCGCAATCTATTAGCTAAAAAAGCAAAATATGACAAACTCCTATATCTGGACAGCGATAGCAAAATAAAGAGAAAGTTATTTATTAAAACATATTTAGATTACCTCTACGAAGCACAAGTGCTAAATGGAGGTCGAGTATATACAAGCAGAAGGCCTACTAATCTTGAGAAAATCCTCCATTATAGTTATGGCACCAAACGTGAATCAAAGCCGCCTAATCTTCGCAATAAAAAGCCTGGGCTATATTTTCATACGAATAATTTTGCTATTGATAAACAGCTTGTCATCAAACACCCTTTTGATGAATCACTCAAGGGATATGGATATGAAGATTTGGCAATGGCCGCTGCCCTCCAAAAAAAAGGAGTTAAAATACTTCATCTTGATAATCCAATCATTCATAAAGACTTGGATAAAGCGGAGGACTTTCTTGCTAAAATTGAGGAATCATTAATTAGCCTCGCACATTTATACCTTAACAAGAAAATAAAAAACACACCATTATTGAAAATGTATCGACTCCTCGTAAAGAGCCATATGAAGGACCAGTACATTTCATTCTACAATAGATATGAATCTTGGATTATGAAGAGTCTAAGGTCAACAAGACCAAGCATGAAGAAACTAGACATGTTCAAACTGTATCATTTTTGTATTGCCATAGACTCATTAGATGAAGAATAGAAACCGAATACTAATCGCTTCGGCTGTAATATTCTTTCTCCTATTGATAGATGCATTTTCGATTTATGGATTACAAGCTCTTGACCAAACTGCACTTGACTATATGACAAGCTTAGGGTCTGAATCCACAAACGAGATCATGATTCAAATCACAAATTTGTCTGGTAAAATAGCTATCCTAATATTTTCTGTGAGTCTTGTCATTATCCTTTCGGCTTTGAAAAAATGGGATGCTCTATCCTTCTCAATGATGTCCTTAGTTGGGTGCATTTTCTTTTCTTTATTTTTCAAATCAATTGTGGGAAGACTAAGACCTACGACAAAATTATTTGACCCTGGAGAGTATTCATTTCCTTCTGGACACGCAGCTATGGCTATGTGTATGGCGTTGATTATGTATTATTTGATCAAAACTTCATTGATAAATAGAATTTATAAAGTTTTCCTTTTATTCGTAATGCTTTTTCCTCTCTTGATTAGCTTTACCAGAGTATATCTTCATGTCCATTATCTGAGTGATGTTATTGGAGGAATGTCATTATCTCTAGTTTGGGTATTGTTAATGTCATACATTTATCTGCCAAATGAACTATCAAAAACCAGACAAGTATAATTTTTTTAGACACTTAGGTTTTGCACTAAGTGGTTTTAAAAATATGGTCAAGGAAGAAAATGCTGCAAAAATTCATGTTGCAGCGTTTTGTATTTTATCCATCAGTTTAGTTTTTATTCCCTTTAGCAGCATTTCCAAAATCATTCTCTTTTGTTCTATGTTCCTTGTGCTCATCGGAGAAGCGATTAATACAGCTATTGAAAGAGTTGTAGATTTAGCTTCTCCAGAATATCATGAATTAGCAAAGCAAGCAAAAGATATCGCCGCTCTTGTTGTTCTTTTGTCTTTTGTCTTAACAACCATCATATGGATCTCCACTATCATGTATGAGCTAAACTACTTTTAGTTAGTTAATAAAACACAAGACAATAAAATTCCTTGATAGAAAAGCGATAATTATCTAAGCCCCAACTTGACATTCAACACTTAACATTTAACATTCCACACTGTGAAATTGATTTAGCAAATCAATAAACATAAGTCCCCTTCTCATCATGAATCACAACTTCAGTTTTGTCTGCATCCTCTACATGACCTATGATTTGTGCTTCTATACCAAACGATGACGCAATATCAATGATACTTTGAGCTTCTGTTCTAGGAGAATAGACTTCTAGTCGATGACCCATATTGAATACTTGGTACATTTCCTTTCGATCAGTTCCAGATTCTTCCTCTAATAATTGAAATAAAGGAGCTAATGGTCTTTTCAAGTCTTTAATGATTCTCTTGTTTTTGACAAACTTCATTACCTTAGTTTGAGCACCTCCTGTACAGTGAATCATACCTGACACTGGAATCTTATGACTAATTAATTTTTGAATGACTGGTAAATATGTTCTAGTGGGTGACAAGACAAGTTTGCCGACTGGTATATCACCAAATCCATCAATCGCAATCGTGTCTGTTAAAAATTTACTCCCACAATACATTAACTCTCTTGGAGAATTATCATCAAAACTTTCTGGGTATTTATCTCGATACGATTTATCGAATACATCATGACGAGCACTAGTCAGGCCATTACTTCCCATACCTCCATTATAGTCAGATTCGTAACTCGATTTACCATGAGATGATAAGCCAACAATCACATGACCATCTTGGATATCATTAACAATAAGTTTCGACTTATCCATCCTGGCAAAAGTGGTGAAACCAATATCAATAGTCCGAACGATATCTCCAACATCTGCAGTTTCTCCACCAGCGAGATAAACACCGATTCCAAAGTCATGTAGCATCTCACAAAACTCTTGAGTGTAACCAATGATGACTTTCAATACCTCTCCTGGGATTAAATTTTTATTGCGCCCAATCGTGGATGATAACACAATATCATCTACACAACCAACACAGCCCATATCATCGAGATTCATGACGATTGAATCTTGTACGACACCTTTCCAAACATTAATGTCGCCAGTTTCCTTCCAGTACAAATATGCAAGACTAGTTTTTGTACCAGCAGTATCTGCATGCATAATGTTACAATAAGAAGAATCCCCACCGACAATGTCAGGAAGTACTTTGCAAAATGCTAAAGGGAATAAACCTTTATCTAGATGTTTGATCGCTTCATGCACTTCTGACTTATCAGCAGAAACGCCTCTTGAAGCATACTTTTTAGAATCACTCATAACACCATAAATCTACAATGAAAATAGGAGCTTGAGTATAATAATTTTTATTTTGAATACTGTTGGTAAAATTTTGTGTTCCTAATTTTGCCTTATAGACTAAAATTATATTTTTTATGAATGGACGCTTAATTACCAGTATGTAACTCTACTGCCCGGAGCCGCAGATATTTGGGATAAAAATAAGTCCAAATGAATATACTTAGATTTGTGGATGAAAATTCTTGCGAAGAGCATTTTAGATTACAAAGGGAAAAAGAAGGTTTAAAATGTAAGAAATGTGGTTGTCAAAAATATTATTGGCTTAACGCTAAATATCAATGGCAATGTTTAAAATGTAGTTTCAGAATCTGTTTACGTAGCGGCACGACTTTTCAGTCTAGTAAATTACCGCCTCGGAAATGGTATCTAGCAATGATGCTGATGACTAATAAAGGTCTTTCGGCTAAAGAGTTGCAAAGACAATTAGGCCACAAAAGGTATTAAACAATTTGGAAAATGATGCACACAGTGAGAAAGGCAATGGGTAATCGAGAAGGCCTGTACAAACTATCAGGGATGGTTGAATATGATGAAGCATACATAAAGAAAGAAACAACAAAAGGCACAGAGCTTAAGCGTGGAAAGGATTCTCAAAGCGTTTAAAATGTAGCGGTAGTAGGAGAATCAACACCATTAAAAGATATTAAAAGCGGCAAAAAGATTAACTAAACACTACGGCTACTTAAATATGAAAGTATTTGAAAGTCATGATACTATGTAAATAGACCAAATGGTTATTGAAAAAATAGATGAAAAGTCAATTATATTTAGTGACAAGAGTGCGAGTTATGTCAATATAGCTGATTACCTAGAAACGCATTATGAAGAAAAGTCAACAAAAGAATCAGCCAGAACAACTTTACAATGGGTGCATATTGCGATATCTAATGCAAAACGCTGGCTGCTAGGTAGGCATACATCATAAAATCAAAGGGAAGGAAGTATATACAGGCTTATTTAGATGAACTTTGCTACAAAGCGAATCGCACATATTTTGGACACAGATTATTTGATCGGCTAATTTTGACTATGGCTAAAAGTTACTGGTAACTATGCGCACATTCATATTATTTAATGTCGAAAATATGGCCTCAATAGAAACATCTTTTTCAGAAACGAATAATTTTGATTGCGCCTTCAGTCGGTCAAGTTCTTCTTTGGCAAGAAAAACTAATTTTTGTAGCTCTTACTCTGTTTTACCTCTTCAAATTGTAGTGACCACCTTATACTTGCCTCGATCTTTTGAAATGATTTGGACTGAATGGCTACCTGATTTGTTCTTCTTTTTACGAATAAACATGACCAAATTTAGTCACGGGACACTCATTTTTAAAATCAATCCTTCATAAACTTTGTAGCCTATGTTTTGTAGAGGTGGCGAAAACACGAGGACTTCATCCATCAACCCACTTCTTAGAAATTTGCCTATCAGTTTTAGCAATACTTTATCTCCTATTCGTTGGCTTAATCTTTTCTTTAAGCGGTCATGATTAACTTCATCAAAGAACTTAGCCAAATCTATATCTACTGTGTAATTATACATGATACGGGGCTTCTCCAAGACACCTATCTGTGCCTTTCCCTTTCTTGAATTCATAGCTGCTCTGTGAGAAAGTTTTATCATAATGCTTTTCTAACACTTGATGTACCGACTGTTAAACTAACCTATCTTTACTGTAGATATTCCTAGTTGTCGATAGTCTCTTTTGGGTTTGGGTATCTTCACTCCTTTCATAGGTGATATCTGGTAGCTGTTATTCCTTAGTTGAGCTGTCAGCTTCTCTCGATTCTTCACGAACTGTTCTCTTAGTTCAGTAACTGACATCTCATTTACTCCACTACTACCTTGGTTGCTGATCTCTTCGATATTTTCCTGAGTCTTCTATGACTTTTACAATTTGTTGAGCTACTGCTCCTTAATTAATGATCCAGTCCTTCCTATTTTGTGAATCTATTTTGGCTTTAGTTTTTTTCAGCAAGCTCGTATCTAGAGTACTATTACTTCTGCTGACTTCTCATATGTCTCTGGACTTTGAGACCTCCCACGGTAAACTACTACACCTTCTTTGTTAACATGTATGATTTACCGCACATCTTTACGTTTGACTTTTGGACTTCTTGATTTATTGCTCAAATTATCCAGACGTGAGGCCTTAGATCATATTTCTGTTCGTCATATCACCATTTTGCCTGACGCTTCCTTTAGATTCCAACTCACGATGGATATTCCCTTGCGATCGGCTAATGATTCCTGTGAAATAGGCTCGCTCGGGACTATAACCCAATACATATGCAGTATGCATGTCACACAATCGAGTAGGAGAAACGAGCAGTAACTCTAAAATCAGGTAACTGGTCGTTTCGTCCTCTCACACCACCCAGCGTACGCCTTACGTACTGGGCGGTTTCATTAATTTTGAACAATAATAAGTAAACATATCAAATAGCCCGATGTTCACGAACCAGAGATTGTTCATTCCTTCATGACTCGCTGGGGTTTTAGACTTTCTATGCCAGCCTTTCGACGACGAAGCCGATGTCCAAGCTCGATTTTCTGGAACTCCTAATTTCTTTAAGAATCTTGCAATTCCTTTTGCTCGTTTGCATTGTTTAAGTTTAAAACAGCGGATGCGACGCCGCAACCATTTCATTATTTCCCTCAGTTTCCTCTGCATCTTCGCTTTTCCAAAATAATGTAGCCAGCCTTTCATCATAAGATTCAACTCTTTGACCAATTGGTCTAGGCTGATTCCTCGATTGCGTCGTGTCTTCTCTTTTAACTTAAATCTCAATCTGGACTCACTTGACTTACTTAGCGTCAAGCTTCCATCCATTTGAAAACTATGTCCTAAAAAGTTGAGTTCATGCGGTCGACGAATTCCACTCTTGTCTGTGTTGACTCGTAGTTTCAATACCTCTTCTATGAACTTTGTCACCGTCCTTATCACACGGTATGCTGACTTCTGACTCTTTACAAATATGAGCATATCGTCTGCATACCTTACAAAGCGTAAGCCTCGACGCTCTAGCTCTTTGTCTAGTTCGTCTAATACTATGTTTGATAATAAGGGCGATAGCGGGCTGCCTTGTGGTGTCCCTTTTGTCCGTTGACTACTTAGTCCTCCATCCATCAGACCACTTCTTAGAAATTTGCCTATCAGTTTTAGCAATACTTTATCCCCAATTCGTTGGCCCAATCTTGTCTTTAAGCGATCGTGATTAACTTCATCAAAGAACTTCGCCAGATCTATATCTACTATATAGGTATAGCCTGACTTTACGTGATTCGAGGCCTCTTCCAGACATCTCTTTGTGCCTTTCCCTTTCCTAAATCCGTAGCTGCTTTGCGAAAATGTCTTATCATAATGCTTGTCTAGCACTTGATGTATCGACTGTTGGATAAACCTATCTTTTACTGTAGGTATTCCTAGTTGTCGATAACATCCTTTGGGCTTCGGTATCTTCACTCCTCTGATAGCTGATATGTGATAGCTGTTGTTTCGTAGTTGACCTGTTAGTTTCGATCGATTCTTCATAAACCAATCACCTAGTTCATTTACTGACATCTCATCTACTCCACTACTACCTTTGTTGCTTATTACCCGTTGCAACGCTTCGGTCAGATTTGACAAGTCCAATATCGAACTCATCAAATCTGTCGTTAAGGCTCGTTCTTCTCTACATCTTGAAAGCCACTCTTGTCTTACCTTGCCGCTTCTAGAATGGTATACGTCCTTTCCGTGTACGACTTGGCTATCATCAAACCATTCTTCTGCGCCCGGCAGATAATTCTGATCTCTTTGATATTTTCCTGAGTCTTCTATGACTTTTACAATTTGTTTGAGCTACTGCTCCTTAGTTAATGATTCTGTCCTTCCTCCTTTGTGAGTCCTCTTGCCTTTAGTTTTTTTTCAGCAAGCTCGTATCATGAGTACTATGACTTCTGCTGACTTCTCTCAGTCTCTCGACTTTGAGATCTCCCATGGTAAACTACTACACCCTCCATGTTAATATGCATGATTTAACTTAC
>Ga0209828_1001204_pt1 | contig 23829 bp, 24 predicted proteins | sample MaitaG_FD_187429 | JGI IMG/M metagenome (GOLD analysis project Ga0209828, IMG submission 187429) | Marine algal microbial communities from Maine, USA - Maine_Asex2 metaG (SPAdes) (version 2) | ecosystem: Host-associated > Algae > Red algae > Unclassified | place: Maine, USA | collected 2015-01-05
ACCACCAACATACCAACTTAAAAGCTTATTGTTGTGTGCAAAATTTACAGTAGTATTCATTTGGTGAATGGCCCAATTATTTTCAATAAACCCATCGGTTGTTGGTAATGGATGGCTTGTACCTTCTACACTATGTGCTAACTGAAAAACTACTGTTAGTACAATACCTGCTGTAAAGTGCATTAATAAAAAACCTAAAATTACTTGCCAAATGGCAATGCCAGCAGCAATAGGAAGGCCTATAATTATCCCCAAGTAAGCCAATTTAATCACAGCAATTTTAACAAGCAATATGCGGTTTTGTGATTTGTTTTTTGGATTTACTCCATTTTTAGTGTATTTGTACATTTGAATAAAATCTTTACCTAAAACCCAATATAAGGTAGTTAAACCATACACAAACAAAGCATAAACATACTGCAAGGTGTGAAATTTTTTAAATAGCGAATGGGGACTTAGCCGCAACACTACTTTTGCATCAATATCATCATCCATATCACTAATGTTAGTGTAGGTATGATGTAAAATATTGTGTTGTAGTTTCCAATTATGTACCGCACCGCCTGCCAAGTGAAGACTCCATCCTAAAAATTGATTTATTATTTTATTTGCAGAATAGGCTCCGTGATTAGCATCGTGCATAATACACATACCAATACCAGCTTTGGCTAAACCCATAAACACCCATATTAAAAGCGCCCACCAAAAAACAGGTTTAAAGGTGATTAATAAAACAAAACTGCCAATATAAGCCACTAATAAAACTATTGTTTTCAAAACCATCGTAAAATTGGCGTGTTTTGAAATCTGCGCTTCATCAAAATACAAATTAACACGTTTTTTAAGTGTGTTAAAAAAATCATTGTTGGTACCTTTAAACTTAACTTTTCCCTTTAAAGCTATTGTTGCCATAAATGCTAAACTGTTTATATTACTGTTTGGTATAAAGTAAGGCACTTTTTATGTAAATCGCAATGCTAATATAACACATTATACAATAAACAAACGCAAGTTAATCTAACAAAACACACTATATTTGTTTTTAAAGATATTTTATGTTATACAAACACTTTATATTGGTTTTATTTTATTTGTTTTTAGCTATTGTTGGCTCGGCTCAAAATTTCAAATTCAGCCAAACTACTATTATTGACAGTCAAAATAATTGGTTGAAGCAAAAAAGCAATTCTAAGCAAAATAAAAAAATAAATGCAAAGCAAACTATGGATATTTTTTATCCAAAACCCGATTCAATAAATACAAGTGCTACAACAGGGGTTTATTGGCGTGTACATAGTGATTTTTTACCACAAGAATATGTTTATATACGCAATGAGGATCAAATTCAAGACTCTATTAACCTCAAATTTAAAAACGCAATTGTAAATTTTTTGTGGTTGAATGATTCTTTTAATGAAGATTCTACAACTTTTACATTTACTAGTATTGCACCAATTAAATTAGACAGTTTATTTTTTACCTACGCTCATATAAACCGAAGCGGAATGACCAATTATATTAGAACACGGGTAGTAAACGTTGACATAAATACGGGTATACCTATTTTAACCGAAACGCCAATATGGGAAAACATAATTACTACCGATACTTCTTTAACTGCTCCAAATAACGATCCATCGTATTTATTTAATGATGTAATGGTTATACCAGTTACAGAAGAAGTTTCATTTAACTTGCCCTTTGCAGTAGTAATAGATTTTTATGGAGGTAACAAAACTTTAGATGAGTTTTATTTACTATGCACTTACAATAATACCTGTGCAAATAACAACAACAACACCTTAGCACAACATAGTAAATTTTACCCCAATAGTTTTTTTAACATTAGTACCCAATTTGGAAACCAAAGTATTGAAGGCCTTTTCCCTTTATCTTCAAATGGTGTTTTAGGTATAGATGTAAACAACGACGGAGTAGTAGGAGATAGTAAATTTTGCGAAGCATTTTACGTGCAAAATTGGCATATTGGTGCAACAGTTTCTTTTGAGGCGGCACTAACGGGTAGCATTGTAGCAAATGTGGATACGCTTTGTAATGGTGATACCCTTGTTTTAGAAGCTATGGGAAGTTTAGGAACCCAACCCTACACTTATCTTTGGCAATCATCAGACGGTACTGCACTTTCTACTCAAAAGCAATTTGAATTACTGCCTCAAAATAATGACACTTATACATTGCGCATTACTGATGCTTCGGATAATAATTTTTTAGTAAGAAAAAACATTGTTGTGAATACATTAACTATAAAAATGCCAGAAAATTTAAGTTTGGCCTGTGACGAAGCTTTTCAAATTGAACCAATAATAAACGCAGCTTCTGAAAACCTATCTTACAATTGGATAAATGGTGCTACCAAATCAAAAATTACGGCTTTCCCTGGTAATTATAGTTTAACCGTTACTGATGGTTATTGTACAGCTACCGACTCCGTTAATATAGGCATTGATGCAGAGCTTACAGCTGATTTTGAAACTACAATTGGTTATGGTGGTTTGGTTAATTTCAATAACTCGTCAACCAATGCAACTAATTATTTTTGGAATTTTGGTGATGAAAACACCTCTACAAGCAAAAACCCATCGCATACCTATCAAAATGAAGGAACTTATGTAGTAAGCTTAAACGTACTAAATGGCAAATGTTCAATTAATAAATACAAAACAATAATTATAAATGATTTTATGGTTGGTTTAAATGAAGTAGCGGTTGCAAATAATATGCTTACGGTAAGTCCTAACCCAAGCACAACCGGAAATTTTTGGGTATCAACCAATTTTAAAGAAAACAATAAAATTATAAACTACACTATTTTTGATGTGTCAGGGAAAATTTTATTCAACAAACAGTTGGTCAACCAACAAAATAAATTTAAATTAAACTTAGCAGAGTTACCTAACAGCACTTATTTTATTAAAATTTATGATGAACAAAGTGTAACAATTAAAAAACTACTGCTTGTCCAATAACAATTCATTTTGCAGTTTTCAAGACAATTTTTATTAAGTTGATTTTATATCTTTGACTTAATTAAACTAAAATTTTAAAACCAGATCAGATTAATATACAAATGCGATTAATAATAATTATATTTTTAGCAAGCACATTTTATGCCTGCACTAACGACCAAACAACAGAACCAACTGTTTTAGATTGTGATACCATTGATGAGGTTAGTTTTAAAACAGATGTGTTACCAATTATTGAGACAAGCTGTTCTTATAATAGTAATTGCCACGGAAATGGTGCTTTTACTGTGGCCTTAACTTCTTACGATTTGTTAAAACCATACTTAGAAAGCGGTTTAAGAGACCGGGTTTTAATAAACAAAAATATGCCGCCAACTTATGCAACCGAAGGCCCAAAAGAACTTACAGTTACACAGCTTGGCTTAATTGACTGTTGGCTAAAAGCCGGATTTCTTGATAATTAAATTAATTAAAATATATGAAAGCAACACTTTTTGCGATTTTAAGCTTATTTTCAATAGCTTTAGTAAATGCCCAAAACATACAATTGTGTAAAACAGTAAACGTTAAAATTTTTTCTGAAGCACCATTAGAAAACATAGAAGCAGTAAGTAAAAAGGCAGTTTCTGCAATTAATACAGAAGAAAATAGTTTATACTTCGAAGTGCCTATTCAATCGTTAGATTTTGAAAAGGATTTAATGGAGGAGCATTTTAATGAAAACTATATAGAAAGTGACAAATACCCAACTGCAAAATACAATGGTAATTTTATGGGCGACATTAAATGGGATACTCCAGGTATTTACGAAGTAACCGTAAAAGGTGTACTTGAATTGCACGGTGTAGAACAAGAACGTACCGACAAAGGCACTATAGCGATTGCCGAAGATGGAACAATATCGAGCAATGCCGTTTTTAATGTGAAATGCGTTGATCATAAAATAAAAATACCAAAATTGGTAATTAAAAACATAGCTGAAGAAATAGAAGTTACGGTAAGTGCTACCTATACACCTTACAAAAAATAGTTTATTTTAAACATAATAATTATAATAAAGCCCAAGCTATTTTAGCTTGGGCTTTTTATTTTCAAAACCTTCTATTGCATTTAAATCTGTATGCATTTCATCATATATTTCCCAAAGTAATTTAGGCCGTGCCGTATAATATTCGTAAGCCTTTTCATATTGTATTTGGGTAAGATGGTGTTTTTTAAAAATATCTTCAAAATAGTACGATTTGTGCGGCAGCAAAGTGCTGTCTTTAGTAATTCTATACATTTCAGCAGCCGCTTCCGCTAAATACAAATCTGTTAAAATTATTTTCATTTTATCTTTAGCAATAGGTGCAGTAATAGTAGTTTCCTTTTTATTTTCGCAGTTTAAAAATAAAGCAATTGCTACAAAAATAAGTAGCAACTTTGCACAATATGAAAAGTTGATTCTGTTGAAAAGCATATTCTTTTTTATAATCCTAATTACTTATTTTTTAATAATACAAAATTCATCATATAAAACTAAAATTGTTAATGGTTAATATAAATAACTACACAAAAATAATTGAAGCTTGCCAAGTACACAACTGTCAATTGGTAGCAGTAAGTAAAACGCGCACTCAAGCTCAAGTATTAGAACTCTATAACCAAGGTCAAATTGTATTTGGTGAAAACAGAGTAGCAGAGGTGGTTGAAAAAGCAGCAACTTTACCCAAAGTTATAAAATGGCATTTTATTGGCCACTTGCAGCGCAATAAAGTAAAACAAGTATTGCCTCATTTAGCTTTAATACATAGTATTGATAGTGTAAGATTACTAAATACGGTGCAAAAAGAAGCACAAAAGCTTAATATTAAAACTAAAATCTTATTACAATTCCATATTGCGAAAGAAGAAGCTAAATATGGTTTTGACCCCAATAAAACAGACGATTTGGTAAAATTGTTAGTAGAAAATTCACTTCCTAATACTGAAATTTGCGGAGTAATGGGTATGGCCACTTTTACAACTGATAAGGTTCAAATCCGATCTGAATTTAAAAAATTGAAACAAGTGTTTGATCAATTAAAGCAAAGTTATTTTAATGGTAATTCTTCATTTAAAGAAATTTCGATGGGTATGAGTAGTGATTATGAAATTGCATTAGAAGAAGGTAGTACAATGGTTAGGGTAGGGAGTGCTTTGTTTGGTTAAAATAAATTGATATTTGTTTAGTAATGCTACAAAAATAAATCTACGTTCTGTCTTTTACCATTTTCCGATATAATTTGTTGTAAAGCCTCGCCTTAGTCCCACTAAATTGGGAGCGGCAATTGCAGGACAAGGTTTTGTTTTTGGAGGAAGTCCAGCAGCAATTCCTCAATTAGAAATTTATGGTAGAAGAGGCATTGCTCAAAATTTTGATGTCGGCTTAAAATTATCTTCTGCAGGCAGTATAAACATCGATGGTAAATATCAATTTGATGGTAACCAAACTTGTAAAACAGCAAGCGCAGTTGGTGGTGGTTTTGAATTTAGGTATGATTTTTATCGATATATTACAAGTTACCAAACATTAGCTTTGTACCTTTCATTTCATCCAAATGAAAGTTTGGCTTGGTATGGAACGCCTAAAATTATTCATGCATTGGAGTTTGGCATCGGTAATAAAGTCGGCTATTTTAGCAGCCAAAATGTATTTATTGGTGGTAATGCTGGTTTTCAAAAACGTATAAAGCCAAAAATTTTGATTTTAGGTGAAGTAAGCGGCTTTTATGCATTGGATGATGGGTTTATTTTTCAGTTAAGTGTAGGTTTTACCTTTCAGTTAAAATGAAAAAAATTATTGAGTTGATTGATTACCGGTAGATACAAACAAAACTCCACACATATAATTTTTATTATTTTCAGATACTCATTATGGAGAATAAAACTACTTGTATTATTACTAATTTTTCTGTATTATCTTTGCATTAAATTATTTATTCAAAACTTGTTATGTCCGGAATATCATATATCACAGATCAAAAAGGAAATAAGACACATCTTATATTAGATTTATCTATAAAGCATCAAAAAGAGGTACTTGCTATTTTAGAAGAATTAGAAGATCTAGCAAGCGTTGAAAATGCCAACATTGAAAATGCTATTTCATTATCAGCAGTAAAAGATTTTATTATTTCACAAGGAGTATCAGAACAAACCTTATCACCTATTACAGAAGATGTATAAAGTCCTTTTTGATAAGTTAGCATTTAAGCAATTTAAGAAACTACCTATGGAGATATATGGTAGCATTTTTAATGCTATTGTAGCACTTGCAACTAAACCAAATGAAGCAAAAGTAACTAAACTAACTAACATAGAAGCGTATCGTATTCGCATTGGAATTATAGGGTTATTTACACCATAGACCACAAAACACAAACAATATTTATTACTGCAATTTCACACCGCAGAGATGTTTACCAGTAGGCTTTTTATCGTCTATCAGTTTTCAAATATAAAATTATTTACATAATCTTTAGCTTTCCAAAATTCTCCCTCCGTGCTTTTTTGGTAATTTGATGCTTTAAATTCGGTAATTGGTTTAAATTGATTATTGATAAAAAAATATCCTTTATAACCCAAGTTTAACAAAACTTCGAATACATCAAAAACATTACCATCTTTTAAATGACGATTTTCACATTCCATTAATATTTTGGGTTTATGTGTTTTTAATAGATTGAGTCCGCCTAACAGCACTTGTTTTTCGTGCCCTTCAACATCTATTTTTATCAAGTCAGGAAAAATTTGAGCGTTAAAGAAATAATGATCCAAGGTGGTCGTTTTTATGCGGTGTTCATTGTAAATCTCATCATTTAAAAAATCTATTCTGGCTCCTGGAGAATCGCCTTTGCCAGTTTTAGGAACATAAAAATTACTTTCCCCAACCTGAGATGATACTCCCATATTCTCAATAATTATATTTTCATTATTAAGCAATTGAGGTATTTTGTTTAGATAATTGAATAGTTTTTCTTGTGGCTCAAATGCATATACCTTCCCATTTTTTCCTACTCTTTTTTGCATCCAATATAAATAACCACCTTTATGGCAACCGATATCCACAACTATATCACCTTTCTTAGTATTGTTTATTAAGTATTTTATTTCTTGTGGATCGAGCTGGTAACGATATTTATAAGCCCGATAAATAAATTTTAGCGATTCAATCATATTAATCGTTTTAGCCACACAAATCTAAGATATTTTACATATTTTTCTCATCATTCCTTAAAAACACACTTAAATTAAAACTATTATTTAATTTTGAGCCAATGGCAAAAAAAGCGAAAGCAAAACAAAATCAAGATACGATTTTTATAAAAGGCGCTCGGGTACATAACCTTAAAAATGTAGATGTTGAAATACCCAAAAACAAACTGGTAGTAATTACTGGGGTAAGTGGTTCTGGCAAAAGTAGCTTAACTATCGATACTTTATATGCCGAGGGGCAGCGTCGTTACGTGGAAAGTCTTTCATCGTATGCTCGTCAGTTTTTAAACCGTATGAACAAACCCGATGTTGATTATATAAAAGGCATTTGCCCAGCCATCGCCATCGAACAAAAAGTAATTACTCGTAGCAGCCGTTCTACCGTTGGCTCATTAACCGAAATTTATGATTACTTGCGCCTTTTGTACGCACGGGTAGGAAAAACCTATTCTCCAAAATCGGGTAAGGAGGTAAAAAAACATGAAGTAAGTGATGTATTAGATTTCATTTTTAAGCAAGCAGCCGAAACAAAGCTAATGATTCTTTCGCCAGTAAAGAGGACAGATTATCCAGATCGTTCTTTATATGAAATTGCTCAATTGCTCAATCAAAAAGGCTTTGCTAGGTTAAAGGTAAATGGTAAAGTGTTACGCATAAAAGAAATCAACGAGAAAGAACATTCCTCAAAAAAACTACCTAAAGAATTACAGATTGTAGTAGACAGAATTGCCGCTGCCGATACCGAAGCCAATAGAAGCCGTGCTGGTGATTCGGTTCAAATTGCTTTTTATGAAAGTGGTGGTGAGTGTTTTATTGAAATTATTGATGGAGAAAAACAGTATTTTAATAATCGTTTTGAGTTAGATGGAATGGCCTTTGAGCAACCTTCACCCTTGTTTTTCAGTTTTAATAATCCGTATGGAGCTTGCGATAGATGCGAAGGTTTTGGTACCATTATAGGTATTGATGAAGAGTTGGTAATCCCCAATAAAAATTTATCTATTTATGAAGGTGCGGTTGTTTGTTGGCGGGGTGATAAAATGAAAGCCTATCAACAACGCTTAATTAAAACGGCCATGCAATTCGACTTTCCTGTACATCGGCCTTTTAAAGATTTGACTGATGCAGAACGACAACTAATTTGGACTGGCAATGAATGGTTTGATGGCTTAAACGACTTTTTTAAAGAGCTGGAATCGCAGAGCTACAAAATTCAATACCGAGTAATGCTAAGCCGTTACCGTGGCAGAACGATTTGTAGCGATTGCTTAGGGTCTCGCTTGCGAAAAGATACCCAGTATGTAAAAATAAACAAAACCAGTATAAACGAATTGGTGAACATTTCCATTGATAAAGTGGCCAATTTTTTCAACAAGTTAAAACTAAATAAGTTAGAACAACAAATTGCAAAACGTATTTTATTAGAAATTAATAGCAGAATTAGAGTGATGCAAGAAGTGGGCTTAGGCTACCTTACTTTAAATCGTTTGAGTAGCACGCTTTCTGGTGGCGAAACGCAGCGCATTAATTTAACCCGAAGCATTGGCAGTAACCTTACCAGTTCTATGTATATTTTAGATGAGCCAAGTATTGGTTTACACTCGCGCGATACCGAGCGTTTAATTAAAGTATTAAAGAAACTACGTGACCTCGGCAATACGGTTATTGTGGTAGAACACGATGAAGAGATAATTCGGGAAGCGGACCATTTAATTGACATGGGGCCAAAGGCAGGCATTTATGGTGGCGAAGTTTCCTTTAATGGCCCTGCTAAAAACATACCACCAAACAATGGCAGTTTAACTGGCAAATATTTAAGTGGCGCAAAAGCAGTGCCTTTGCCAAAGCATCGTAGAAAAACAATTAACCATATTGATTTAATTGGTGCCAGCCAACACAACCTTAAAAGTATTGATGTTAAAATTCCGCTTAACCAAATTGTGGTAGTAACTGGCGTTAGCGGTTCGGGCAAAACCACTTTAGTAAAAGATATTTTGCACCCGGCATTAAACCGCCACATTAATCAATATGGTGAAAAGCCTGGCGACTATGAACAATTAACAGGCGACTTAAAAAGTATTGAGCAAGTTGAAATGATAGATCAAAATCCTTTGGGTAGATCTTCTCGCTCTAACCCGGTTACCTATATTAAAGCTTACGATGTAATTCGTAATTTATATACTAAACAAAAAGTAGCTAAAGTACGAGGCTATAAACCCAAGCATTTTTCTTTTAATGTAGAAGGTGGCCGATGCGAAACTTGCAAAGGCGATGGTTTTGTAACAATTGAAATGCAGTTTTTAGCAGATGTGCGTTTGCTTTGTGATGAATGTAATGGTAAACGTTTCAAAAATGAAGTGTTGGAGGTGAAGCACGGTGGTAAGAATATTTTTGAAGTATTAGATATGAGTGTAGATGAAGCCCTTCTGTTTTTTGAAAAAGTACCTGAAGTTTTTAAACGAATAAAGCCTTTGCAAGATGTAGGTTTAGGTTATGTAAAGTTAGGCCAAAGCAGTAGCACTTTAAGTGGCGGTGAAGCGCAACGGGTAAAACTGGCTTCTTACTTAGGTAAAGAATCAGCAACCAAACACATTTTATTTATTTTTGATGAACCAAGCACGGGCCTTCACTTTGAAGATGTTACTATATTAATGACCGCTTTTAATGCTTTGGTAGAAAACGGACATTCCATCATCATTATTGAGCATAATTTAGACATTATTAAATGTGCCGACTACATAATTGATCTTGGCCCAGAAGGCGGTGAAGCTGGCGGGCATTTAGTTTTTCAAGGTAAGCCCGAAGATTTGGTGAAGGTGAAAAAGAGTTATACCGGCGGTTATTTGAAGGAGAAGTTGAAGTAAGGTGTTTTGCTTTTTTAGGCTTTATAAGTGCAGTATTATTTTTTCACGGAGGGCTTAACTTATATAAAAAAAATTATAATTTCCCACTAACTTTAGGGTAGCACCGATTATTCAAATTATCAAGTCATAGCAATTATCTCTTGGAAATACAAACTCATAAGGCCAGCAGTTTCAACAGGTATGCAAGCAGCAGCATTTCATTTTCTTACAAATTACAAGATAAAATTAGCTGAAGGAAACAAAATCATTTTTAATTAGGTTTAAAAACTACCTTACTTCGGCACCTTAATTTTATAGGTCTTTTTATTTTTATTAGTCAATTTGTTATTGCGCAACCAAGGGCTAAATCCTATATCTTTTTGTTCCATTTAAACACCCTATACCACAAAAAGGTTGTATCTTTGAAGTGATTAGTTTACAAATTGATGCTTAAACCAACGATAGCATTAAAGTGCTCAAAATAGTAATAAATTAATTTAAGATGACAGCAAGTGGCGCAAAACTTAAGATGAGAATGGCGAAAGCCGCAAAATCAAGATCTAATCGTGTGCACGTTATTTCAAGGATAAACGGTTGGGTTGTTAAAAAAGAAGGCAACAAAAAAGCATCTACCAGAGTAATTCCAACAAAAGAAGAGGCCGTTCTTGAAGCGCAGAACATGGTGGAGAATGGCAAAGCATCTGCTGTAATTGTACACCGTAAGGATGGAAAGGTAGGAGGATAAGAAGATGGCTTATTCCAATAACGTTTTTATTAATTGCCCTTTTGATCAAGATTATTTTCCATTATTAAGACCGCTATTATTCACCGCTATTTATTGTGGCTTAAATCCAAAAATTTCTCAAACGACAGATAGTGATAATGTTAGAGTAGAAGAAATAAAAAAATTAATTTATGATTCAAAATACTCCATTCATGATTTGAGCAGAATTGAACCGAAATCCCAAACAGATCTCCCACGTTTTAATATGCCTTTTGAATTGGGCATAGATGTAGGCTGTAAAACTTTTAGTTCAAGAAAAGATAAACGATACCTGGTTTTGGAGGAAAAGCCGTACAGATATAAAGAAGTTTTATCCGATATATCTGGACAAGATATAAAAGCTCACGAATCAAAGCCAATTAATGTTGTAAAAGCAATGCGTGATTGGATAAAAGGACTAAAAGCAGATAAAAAAATTGACAACTATCAAATCATTTGGGAAACTTATAACGAATTTTACTACGATTATGAAACTGAGTTAAGAAAAGACAATATGAATCCAGATAACATTTGGGAAATTCCTTTTTCTGAGCTAATTGAGATAATAAAAACCTGGATAAAGAATTACAAGAAATGATAAGAAAATAAATTTATTAACTATGATAAATTAATTTTTGATATACGAGGAGTGGAGAAAAAACAATATAGCCGATTATATTTTTGATATTTGGTTTAGCGAGGTGGGACAACATAGATACAGAAATGCTTTAGCGATTAAAGCACTTTGACAGACTTTCAATATTAAACAGTTAACCAGAAAACCACTAAGAAAAAAATCAACTTAACTGGTATTAAAGCTGACGATCATAACAGAAACAGTTGCAAATAAACATAAATTACTAAGAGAATAAAATCTCTATAAAAAAAAAGTACCTTACTTCGGCACCTTAATTTTATAGGTCTTTTTACTTTTATTAGTCAATTTGTTATCGCGCAACCAAGGGTTGTAAAATTTCAATAGTTTGTAGTTCATTTCATTTTTAAAGGCAAAAGCTGCTAAATCGCTAATGGAGTAATTTACCGAAACCGTGCTATAAGGTACCGGCGGATATTTTTCACTATCAGCAATCTTAAAGCCATACAACTCTGGGTTTTGAACAATTTCTTTTAAGGCCAATACCCTTGGTATGTAACGGCTGGTTTCGGTGTTCAACAGCAAATCGTAATAATGTATGTTATGCTGACGATTTACCTGTTTTTGCAAACCATTAACGCCCATATTATAACTGGCAGCAGCCATGGTATAGCTTCCAAATTTTGATTTTGATTTCTTAATATACTTACACGCTGCTACCGTCGCTTTTTCAATATGATATCGTTCATCTATTTCAGCGTTTACCTCTAAACCAAAACTTTGAGCGGTAGCTTTTAAAAACTGCCAATACCCTTTTGCGCCTGCCGAAGAAGTTGCATTTTCCAAACCACTTTCGGCCAGGGCAATATATTTAAAATCATCAGGAATGCCATTTTCGGCCAATATCTTTTCAATTACCGGAAAAAAACGATGTGATAACTTTATCAATCGTATAGTATTAGAATGCCAATAGGTGTTTACCATCAATTCCCGATCAATGCGCTCTCTTACCTCAAAATCACTCAAAGGCACCGCTTCGCCAGCAAAAGTCATCGACTTTGGTAAAGTTAGCGGGTACACATTAAACTCAATATTGTGAGGTGAAACCGCAGGAGGCTGCACCGCACTCAAAGCTGGCAATCGGCCACCATTGTTAGCTAACAGCAAACCAAATACCGTTACCGAAAGCACCAACACAACCACAGGGTAAATATACTTCTCAATTTTATTATACATTAATTATTTTTTTCTTTTGTAAAGTGGCACGGTAGAACAAGGCTCTCCATACATTATACTTTTAGCAACTTGTTGTAATTTGGTTACTAAGCCAATATAAACCTGCTGCGGCACCTTATCGCCACAACCTTTAATTACCAATCGGGTATCTACATATTCTTTATCCAACAATTGTTCCACTTTTCGGCTGGCCAACAATTCAATTAACGCTGGTTTATTAGCATAAATTATATCTGTAGCAATACCAGATAAATAAGTAGCCGCCAACATGTAGGCCCATTGCGGCACCAAGGCATCATTACTGCAAGTTATGCCAACTGCTTTATTTTCATATTGCTGCCAATTATGTGCTTTTAAAGCCGCTCTATATTCTTTTTCTTTTAATATCAATTCTTTAAACAAAAAATCCTTCACATCAAAAATAGCGTAACTACCTGCCGATGGCAAAAAACTTTCGGGATTAATGGTTATTAATCCACTTTGTGCAATCCTGTTTACTAATACCTCACTCATAAGCTTTTACGATAAGTTGCAAATATTGCAAACATAAGATGTAATGTCAACACTTTGGTTTAATTTATAATATTCGCAACTAACACTAAATTAACCAATTGTTAGAGTTCTTTTTTTCGTATAAAATAAAATATAACACCTTATCAAGAAATTATAATACCAACCAATATAATTTTTTTTTTTGAAACGAAACATTAAAACACACATAAACTACCGACTTGCTTTCCATTCCAAGTCCTCGCCTGCTGCGCTTCAGAAAAAAAAGGCCAAGCTGCAGCTGTGGGCTTTCCATTACAATCAAGGTTAATTTTAAGAACTTCGCCCGCCTGTGGAAAGGTTTTTAAAAATTCAACATCTTCTTAATTGTAAAAAAGATTTTACGCAAATAGTTCCATGGCGTTGCATGGTTTCATAAAATGACGCAACTACCTAATAACAAACTCATCATAAAATTAAAAAAAATATTAGTAAAGCCAAGCTTATCATATAATTATACACCCAACGCAATTGATTGTAACTTACCTCAAAGCCAATTCTTTCAATGGTTTCGGTAGCACCCATACCTTCGTTAGCCTTTTTAAACGCAATTATCTTTTCTACTATAGCAGGTTCTAATACTTTAAAAATGTCGAACTTACCTTCTTTTATTAGTTTAGAAATATGGCCTTCAATAGTGCCGCTAACTAAGCCTCGTTGTTCCGCAATTTCGGTAATACTTAATCCTTTGTTCAACATTTCTAAAGTAATGGTGTAAGTTTCTCCCTTTGTACTTTTAGGCGAAGTTGGCACCGTTTCAGATCGTTGGTACTTCTTTTCATCAATATAAATTTTTTCATTTCTATATTGAAAAGCTTGTAACAAATTAAGGTGTTGCCAACACTTGGCCGTAATATCAATTACTGCATTTTTATATTTGGTAATGCCCTTTAGCTTTTTTATAGTTTGATAGTGCGCCTCTAAAGGTTCTACAAAAAGCACGTGTACTTGCTGCACAAAATAAGTAGTTGCTTTTTGGCAGCGTACTGTTATTGTTTTGGTTTGGCTTTCGTTATTATCTAATCTAAAATATTGATCTAATTGCTTATCAAACTTAACCACAACCGCATCTAAGCCACGTAAAGCTACTTCAATACTTTTTAGCAGCGTTAAACCTTCTGCTTTAACTTTATTATTAGCTAACTTTTTAAAAGAGTAACTCCATTGCTGATGCGCGTCAACTATCTTTTTTAAACTAAAAGCTTTTTGTAGCAACTTGTTTTCATACCATAACTTAGCAGCGGTTAATATTGCTTCAATATTGGCAGGCAATTCCTTATTTTTATGAAAATCAACAATAGTTGCATCAACAATAACATTGTGTGCGCTAATTTCAGAAGATAGTTGTAAACCTTCTAAGGTTCGGCAACGACTTAAGGCTACATATAACTGCCCCGGCGCAAAAGTATCTTCTAAATCAACAATAACTTTATCAAAAGTTAACCCCTGACTTTTATGCACCGTAACCGCCCAAGCTAACTTTAAAGGTACTTGCCTAAAACTTCCAATGTCTTCTTTTTTTATTTTTTGGGTTTCTTTATCTACCGAATATCTGCTGTTTAACCATTCTATTGGCCCAACTTTCAATTCGTTGTCATTATCGTCTTTTACGGTAATTACTTCTTTTTTAATATCGGTTATAACACCCGTTTTTCCATTATAATAAGCCCCTTCTGCATCATTTCTAATAAACATTACCTGCGCCCCAACTTTATAAGTTAGTTCAGCATCAATTGGGTAAGCACTTTCGTTAAATTTACCGCTAACATTTGCTTTAAAAGTTTTGGTAGGGGTGCTTAACTTATTTATCTCGCTGGTATTAATATTTTTGGCTTTGTAGTTATGCGTGGTTAAGGTTATTACCGAAGTTTTATCTGGCTTGCGGCTGTAATTTTGATTTAGTCGTGCAATGTCTTTAGGCGTATGTTCTCCCCATCTTACATTATTTAGTAATTGTACAAAATGCTCATCTTTCTGCCGATATACTTTTTTTAGTTCAATAGTTAAGGCAGTAGCATTTTGCCAAGCCAACGAACTGAAAAAATAAATACTTTGGTAATAGTTTTTTAAAATAAACCAGGCTTGTTCTTTTATTACCGGTGCTAATTGAAATAAATCTCCAATGGCTAAAACCTGCACACCACCAAAAGGCAAGTTGTTTCGGCGGTATTTTTTTAATGAAAAATCAATAGCATCTAACAAATCGGCACGTACCATACTAATCTCATCAATTATTAGTAGCTCCAATTCTTTTATGAGATTTATTTTTTCTTTTCGCATGTTGTGCAGCGTGCGAAGGTTGGTCCAATCGGTAAAATAGGTAGGATCTACGCCAGCGTTTTGTTGTGGTATAAAAGCAGTTAGTGGCAATTGAAATACAGAGTGTATAGTCATTCCACCTGCATTTATAGCTGCTACACCAGTTGGTGCAACTACCATTGTTTGCTTTTTGCTTTTTTTTATAATGTGGTGTAAAAAGGTAGTTTTACCGGTGCCTGCTTTACCAGTTAAAAAAACATTTTTGTCGGTATTAAGTACAAATTGTTCTGCTATGTGTAGTTCATAGTTGTCCAATGTGGATCGATTTTTTATTGGTTTATATCTTAATAAAAAAAATGATTTAAGGGTAAAATAAATTTAGCACCTTGCATTTTTCTTCTTTTTGCCCACTCTTTTTAAGCTTTCTACTTTTTCGATGTACTCTGTAGCTAAGGGAACTCGGCAGGCAGTTTCGCCCATAGTTACTTCTACTTGACCAATTTTTTTGGCAACTGCTTTGGCTTTTTCATTAAGGCTTTCTATGTAACTACCTATCGCAATTACAAAACCATTCATAGTATAACGCACTCTATTGGGTGCTTTGGCAATTTGTTTTTCTACCCGCTTTAATAGTTTTGCATAGGCTTTAATGTCTAATTCTTTATCTAACTTAATGGCTACTAAATTAGCTAAAGTACTCCAACCTGCGGCTGCAATCATTTCATCTTCATCTTCAATCCATTCTAAGCCCAAATCAAAGCCGTAGCAACTTTCGGCGGTTATCCAAGCTACGGTATATTCACTTAGCATATACCAATAAGCGCCTTTTACCCATTTGCGCAACACCTTTTTTGTCATACGGTTTTCATCGGCTATTAAACCAGCTAAATACATGGCATCACTATTACCTGTTTCGTATAACTCTAACGCAAGTTCGTGATCTTTTTTTACCCGTTTCTGTATCCTTTTTAAATCAGAAACCTTAACACCGTAAAAGGGTTCTTTAGCGCCATGACGCATTAACACCCGCTTATTATTTTCATTTCCTTTTTCCACCAATTCTGCCATTACTTCTTTTAATGACATTTTAATTTCTACCCTGGCCATAAAACTGTATAGTACTTTCAAACAAATATAATCAATAATAACCAATATTTAACTCACTTTTTATATTAGCTACATTTCATTAGTTTTGGCAGCTGTGAATTCACAAAAAAAAACGTTAAGGCAAAAACTACACGAAATTGTGTACGAGGCTGATTCTTCCACCGGTAAAGTGTTCGACATATTGCTATTAGTAGCAATTTTGTTGAGTGTTTTAGTAGTAATGTTAGAAAGTGTAGAAAGTATAAACCTAAAATATGGTTCATTTTTATTTTTTATTGAGTGGTTTTTTACCATATTATTCACCTTTGAATATATTATAAGAATTTGGGTATTAAAACGACCTGCCAACTATATTTTTAGCTTTTTTGGTATTGTTGATTTATTATCCATTTTACCTACCTATTTAAGCTTGTTTTTTACTGGTACTCATTATTTGTTAGTTATCCGCTCGCTTAGGTTGTTGCGTATATTTCGCATATTTAAACTTACCCGTTATTTAAGTGAAAGTAAAATTTTATTAAAGGCTTTAAAAGCCAGTAGAACCAAAATTACCATTTTCATTTTTACAGTTTTAATGATGGTTTGTATTATTGGTTCTATAATGTATTTGGTAGAAGGCCCCGAAAATGGATTTAATAGCATACCCGAAAGTGTGTATTGGGTTATTGTTACAATTACAACTGTTGGTTATGGCGATATTACCCCTCAAACCAATTTGGGTAAACTTTTAAGTGCTATTATTATGATTATGGGCTACGGTATTTTGGCTGTGCCTACTGGTATTGTTGCCTCCGAATTAAATACCGTAAATAAAGTGCAAACCAATACTCAATCTTGCAGTAATTGCGGTAATGAAAACCACGATGATGATGCGGAGTTTTGTAAAATTTGTGGGGAGAGTTTGGGAAAGTAAATAAACAAGTCATAAACAATGATTTCATGTTTGTTTTTGTATGAAATTTGTTGCGCTTTAGTATGTTTTTATTACTTATTCACGCGTGAGAATAAATTGATTTTGCGCAGAGCAGTATTTAAAAGATGATCTAAATGTTTAGAAAAACAATTGCCTATTTTTGAAAAAAGAAATATGAGTAAGCTAAAATTATTTGTTTCGTATTGCCGAAAAGATGTTAAGTATTTAGAAAAATTTAAAGTTCAAATTGCTGCATTAAAACGAAAGGGAATTATTGAAGATTGGAATGATCAGGAAATTATAGGAGGCGATGTTTGGGAGAATACTTTGAAACATCAGTTAGAAATTGCCGACATTATTGTTTTTTTAGTCAGTGCTGATTTTATTGCTTCGGATTACATTTATGATGTTGAAATTAAAAAAGCTATTGAACGCCACAGAAAAGGTGAAGTAATAGTAGTGCCGATTATAATTCGACCTTGTGATTTTGCCTCATTGGAGATCAGTAAATTTCAGGCCTTGCCAAAAAACGCTCAACCTATTTCTAAATGGGTTGATGAAGATGAGGCTTGGTTAGATGTTTTACTGGGTATCAAAAAAATTTTTGAGGGATTTAAAAAAAATGCTCCAAACACAAAAAAAACAGAATCAAAAGCTGAAACAGTTACAAATGGTTCAGGCAGCCTCAAAATGAAATTAGCTGCCGGAAATCTTGAAGAAGTGATCCATCAGTTATTGCAGATTACGAAAGCAAAAGATAAGGATCTACACAATTCGATGATTATGCAATCCAGTAAATACAACCGATCAAAAAAAGAATACACAAATGATCTGTTAACAGTCGATCAATTCAAAAGATCAACCGCTCAAATTGAAAATGCTTTGTTGGCTGTAGTGGATGAGTTGGATTTGGAGTGAGCGAGAGGTGACATCTTTCCTAAAAAAAATATCATCTCCATTTTATGAAAAACGACTACCCCGACCCTTGACCACATTAAGCGCCACCTACCTAAAGGACGGCAGGGAAATAGTGCGGACAGCCATTTCTTATGCAGTAGAAATGAAACCTTTGCAAAAAATGTCACCTTAAAAACCGCCTAAGGCACATTAAAACTAAATATTTGCTTAAAAGTTTGTATTTTTAAATAAAATTTATCTAAGAATGAGTAAGGTTGAAAATATCTTAAACAAAATAAATGAATTGAATGGTGGTGAATTAGAGTTACTCTTGCAACAAATTATCCATAAAGTAGATCAAGAGAAACGTGTAAAATCAATTTTAAAAAAGTACAGAGGAAGCGGGAAAGGTATCTGGAATATAGATGCACAAGACTACATCAATCAAGAAAGAAATGCTGACAGAGTTTTATGAAGCAATTTTTAGATACCGCTCCCCTTATTTATCTTATAGAAAACCACCCGGAATTAGCACAAAATGTCATCAATTTAATTTCGGATGCATTGATTAATGAAGATACTTTTATAACAAGTGTAATTACTTTATAACAAAAATGATAACAAACATGAGTAAGCCAAAATTATTCATTTCATATTCGAGAAAAGATGCGGAGTACTTAGATGAGTTTAAAAGTCATATTTCAAGCTTATTGAGAAATGAACAAATAGAATTATGGACAGACACGGAAATTATTCCAGGTAAAGTATGGGAGGATACTTTAAAAAAGCAATTGGAAGAATCGGATATAATTGTATTTCTGGTAAGTCCTGATTTTATCGCGTCCGATTTTATCTATGATGTAGAAATTTTAAAAGCCATTGAAAGACACGAAAAAGGACAATTAATAATAGTTCCGATAATTATTAGACCTTGTGATTTTACCTCATTACCAATAAGTAAATTTCAGGCATTACCAAGAAACGCCCAGCCCATTTCTAAATGGGCAGACAAAGATGAAGCTTGGTTAGATGCACTAACAGGATTAAAAAGAGTATTGACGAATTGGAATGAAGACAAATTCCAATTGAATAAAAAATCTAATTTAGATAGTGAGTCAAGTATTTTTGAGAAAGTTGACTTATCAAATATTAAGCTGAAAATTGCCGAAGGTAAAACGAAAGATGCTATTTCCGAGTTACTTGAAGTTACTAAAGAAAAAGATAATGGTATATATAACTCATTAATTATGCAATCAAGCAAATACAATCGACTTAAAAATGATAGCTTGAATGGTTTATTAAGTTCTGATCAACAAAGAATTTCAACAGCTCGAATTGAAGACGCTTTATTGGAAATACTTGATGAATTAAATGTAGATTGACAATGCTAAAAGAATACAATGATATAAGTGAAAAAGAAGATTATTTTAAAAATGGTAATTTAAAAATAAATACAAAAGAAGAATTTGATAAATATTTTGAAGAATTAGAAATATTAGAGGGCACTCGCCAATACGTTTTTAGAGGTGTACAAGAAGCAAAGTATAATTTGTATACATCTTCTCAAAGGTTTTGGATTGAGAGACAGCTTGACAAACAAGGTATCTACTACCATAACTTTATTGACAAATTAATCGAAAACTGCAGAATTTGGAATAATAAAACATTACAGACATTTTTTACTCTTAATAGTAATCAGTATGAATATGGTCCATTAGCTTATCTAAGTTATATGCAACATTATGGCGTACCTACTCCACTTTTAGATTTTACTTTAGATCCTTACATTGGTTTATATTTTGCTTTTGAATCGGAACTCTCGTATTCTTCAAATAGAGAAATTGATCACTATTGTTCATTGTATATTGTTAATAAATATAATAGTTATTTTGTAAATTTTGATGAGCAATTAGAAATTAAAATAAGCGATTACAAAGAACATCTTATTGGTTTCCCAATAATCCTTGTGTCTATAGATAAAGCCAATAATATTTTAAATAATATCAATATATCTAACCAAAAAGGACTGTTTTTTTTCAACAGTAGCCCTATAAAACCAATAGAAGAAATTTATAAAGAAGAAATTGATGCAATAAAGGATATGATTGGAATTGAATCTTTTGAAAACAACAACTATCAGGAAAAATTTGGATCTTGTATAAACATACATAAGAGTTTAAGAAGTTACGTACTAAGCAAAATCTCAATTAATAACCGGGCAACACACAATTTTCTATATCCCAATCTAAAAAAATTAAAAGAAGAAACAATTCAAAGAACATTGGAGGAAATTTGAAGTGAAAAAAATGATCAAAAGTTCTATTAAAAGATATATTTTTTTAAAAAAAATAAGATATTACTTTTTAACAAAATAAACAAACTCTACCTTGCCCAAGGCTTTTGGTGGATAAACCACATTGCCAACAACCCGATAAAAACACATATAAAGGGAATGCGATAGAGTTGCCAGTTATTTTCGACTAAAATAAAATTGAAACCAGACAAATCGACTCCCGTATTATAAAGCAATAAACCAAATACAAGCAAAACTAAAAACAATAAATGATAGTAAAAAGACTTGACTTTTTGATTGACTTTACAAAAAACAAATAAAACTATTGTACAAACAAAGTAAGTAAGAAATACTTGATTAAAATAGACCTCATTCAGTATTTCTTTAAAAGTTCCAAAAATAGATAGCCCCAATGCCATTATTAGAATACCAATTACCAATTCGTCCAATCTGAAATAACCACTAAGGCCTAAAACTATGCTAAAAAATAAAACATACGGGAGCAGCATTTTGATATTTTTATACCAAATTCGTTCTTCCAAATATTGGTTTGCATGTTTTGTAGATCTAGTTAAATCTTCCAGTTTAAAAAGGTGAGGATAATGTTTTAATGAAAAATTTTTATGCACTCCAATATTAAAATTCCTTTCAATTTGATACTTAGATAATAGTTTATCGGGCAAAAGACCTTGAATACTATCACAAGTGTAGTTAAATAATTTTAGTTGCTTTTTCAATTGTTGTAGGTAGCTCTCATCTAACTTTGAGTTATTATTATTTTCATTTAGCTTCTTCCAGTTTAAAGTATAATCATTTTCAAGTCTTATATTTTTTATTGTAGTAAATGTTGTTAAATAGGTACGATAATTTAAATCAGATTTAATAAACACACTATTAGTTGGTACTGGCTCAGAAAGAGAGGTCAAGCTCATAATGTAAGCTAAATATGACAATAATCCTTTACTATCAATATTCGTAATAGTTGTCTTGTGTTTAAGGATTTGAGTAATATGTTTATTCTTAAGTAATAATTTTAAGTCATATCTATTTTTTAGTATTTTAGTTTCGAAATCTCTTAATTCTTTTGATACCTGTTGATTTAGTGGCCCATTTTGAATTGGAACGCAAAAATAATTATTGTTTAACTCAAATAATTTAATGTCTTCTGATGAAATTAAGTTTTTACTTTTATGAATTGTTCCAAGTCGATAAGCTGTTGTATTAAATATTAAAATGCACGAAATACAAACTAAGTAAATTAAACTAGTAGTAAAAAGTGCTTTCACGTTGATTGCATATCTCGTTGCTTTATATTGAATGAATAGCCAATACAAAATAAAGAGTAGCGAAATTACAAAACATATAATAAAGCTATCATCATTATTTAAAAACAACTGCCTAATTGGCGGTACAGTTAGGTTTTTAGTTGAAGTAATAGAATAACCATACAAAAACAAAGGTATATTGATCAATAAAGAATAAAACAAAATCAAATGCCCTCTGGTTTGCCAAATCGCCGGATAGTTTTTCAATAAATAGCGGTCTAACTTTCGCAGTAAGAGAATGTCAATTAGCTTTTTCTTCATGAAAATTTAGTTTTGATAGAATTAGTAATGTCTCTAAAGTAATGTATTTGATTGTTTTCATTGGCTGATAATACATTTAGAAGTTGTTGCTTTGTTGTGCTTTTTGGTGTTTTTATTGAAAAGTTCCTTGTGTTTAATTGAGCGGGTTCAATTTTTCTAATTTCACAAGGTAGTTCTTTTAACAATGCTTTCAATTCAGCTTCGGTTAAATTGCAGTTTAGTTCAAAGTGGTTATACTTGGCTGTTTGGCCTAAATCTTTAATTACTTCTACCAGTCCATCTTTTACAAACAACCATTGGTTGGCAATGGCTTCGGTTTCGTGCAGGTGTTGCGAGGAGAGGATAATGCTTAGTGGGTAATCGCGGCTATTTGCAAAATCTCTTAAAGTTTGTAATACCGTCAATTGAGTATTTACATCAAGGTGGGCGAGGGGTTCATCAATAATTAACAATTGCGGTCGCCAAACCAATGCCTTTGCCAACGAAAAGCGCAACTTATAACCGCCCGACAATTGTTTCCAGCTTTTGTTGATGTGTTGATATAAGCCCAGTCGATCAATGATAAAGTCGTCCACTTTATTGTCGTTTCGCCGCCCTTTAATGCCATGTATTGCGGCTTCATAATGTAAATGATCTTTTAAATTGCCGGTCCATTTGGGTAACTCTTGCGGTATGTATGCAATTTGCTGCTTTACTTTTCCCCAATAATTTAAGCTAAACTTTCCATTGTGAAAATTAGGATAAGTCAAATTACCTTTGCTTACTGCCAAATCACCAGCCAAAATGCGCAGTAAGGTGCTTTTGCCGGTTGCATTTTCACCTACTACAACCGTTATCTCTCCGTGTTTTAAGGTTAGTTCGGGCAAGCTTAATTTAAAACCGGTACTTCTATAATTTTTTATGATATCATTGGCTTGCACCACCGTTTTAAAAGATTTTGAAGTTGGCGTATCAGGAATTTGCGTGATTAATTCCTCAATGCTTGATGTGATTTGCCTGGCCAGTTCTTCAATTTCTTCATACTTTTCCGGTAATTGATCTTTTATTGCGGTTAAGCTGCTGTGCCGTCGCTTCTTTTCCACCAATTCCCGAATGTCCATTTCATTATCCCCATCTTTGGTATACCCTTGATGCAGGTCCAGAAAATAGTTAAAGGCTTGCTCAATATGGTTGCTGCCTAAGTATTTTCTTATGGCCAGCTTCTTGTTTGCTATGTGGTTTTCTTCAGTCAAAAGAAAATTTGTTTTTGATAAGATAAACATACGGTTTTTTGTTAAGCGCTACAAATGCATTTCAAAGGTATCCTTGTTGCGAACTGCTTTCTGCGGCTTTACCCTAAGCATTTTTAAATTAAAGGATTTCAACAAAATTGATCTAACCTTATCAAAAAGTTTTTGCTTACTTTTAACCTCTGTTGGAAAAAATATATCTCTTTATCGATGAAAGTGGCGATCCATCCTTTTATGGAAACCGTAAAAAACTGTTGGTCGGAAGAGAAGGATTTCAATCTATGCTCAATTTAGGTATGGTCATACTCAAAGATAAAAGTGCAATTAGAAAAGAAA
>Ga0209828_1001207_pt1 | contig 23799 bp, 15 predicted proteins | sample MaitaG_FD_187429 | JGI IMG/M metagenome (GOLD analysis project Ga0209828, IMG submission 187429) | Marine algal microbial communities from Maine, USA - Maine_Asex2 metaG (SPAdes) (version 2) | ecosystem: Host-associated > Algae > Red algae > Unclassified | place: Maine, USA | collected 2015-01-05
AAGCACGGCCCCACCGCCGAGACCGCCTGCAACTTCGAATACAGCGCCAACATGATCGAAACCATGTGCCTCGGCCTGGCCGCGTTCAGAGCGGGCAAAGAACTCAAATACGACGCCAAGACGGGCAAGGTCACCAATCACCAAGACGCCAACCAGTTCCTGACCAAGCCCTACCGCGAGGGTTGGACCTTGGATGGTTGAACTGAAAATTGACGGCTACAAATTTAGAAACCGAGTGAGGAATTCGTTCAGTTTTTTCGTGTGTGTGCCACGCACCTCACCGTCAGCGAATCGGAACCAGTCATTGTCTTGAATGGAGATTGAAAGGCCCTTCTCCGGCTTAAGGACGGCGCTCATTGTTGAGAGAAGCATCTTCTCCTTTCCAACCGGTTTATTTATCGACTCACGATCTTTAGCGCGAGGCAGATAAGTATCCGGCTCGTTGAAAATGTGGAGAAGGAAGTTCTCTGCGCCCGCCTTGAGCCTTGGGTAGGCGCGGTGCGCCTGCTCCAGTAGAAGTTGTTCAAGCGTTCCAGGGTCAACGTTGTTTGGCAAAAAGTATGCACCACACCTCATTGGGCCGGCCCCGAATTCACCAGCGCTGGCCCCAAAGTCATAATCCGTTTCTTGCTGAAGTTTGTCAAAGCACTCAGCCGCGGTTTTATCATCGGCGTCCAAGACTAAACAAGTGGCCGAAGGTGCGCGAATTCTGCCTTCCATCGAGTCAATAGAAGCCTTGAGTTTCTTGAGGCATGCCGTCCAATCACCGAAGTTTTGAACAGCAACGGACTGGTGGTTTTTTTCATAAAAACTTGGGACAGGCACAGGACTGGTCAACTTCTCCCCCTTTTTGGCAGGGAAATCTTTAGGGATTAAAACGTCCCATACAGGATCGATCAGTTCGCGAAATTCCCGCCTAATAAATTTTTTCTTACGGAGAAGCCGATCAATGACTTTAGAATCAGGCCGTCCCTCAACCACGATAAAATAAAATCGTTTTTCAACAGTTTCACCCCCCTGAGTCATCGAACCTCGTGCCCTAGTAGTTCGCGTGCGGTACGAAGACTTTCCTCGTCACGACTGTACACCTCGCCGTCTCTTGTACGGTAAAAACCAAGGTCATCGATGTCGTTATCGAGTGCAGCTAAAATGCCGTCAACCGTTTCCAAACTGTGGGTTGTGGCAAATAGTTGAATTCCATGTTCCCGCGCCGTCGTCGTCAGCCACTTCATGACATCGCCGAGGATGGACGTATGCATTCCAGTTTCAAATTCATCGATGAGCAAGATCCCCCCTGAATTTAGGTTCGCAAAAGAGAGTGCTAACGAAAGCGCCTGCGAAAGCCCCCTGCCCTGCAAACCAAGCGGGATCGCGCCGTGGCGGTGATGACGAACAAAAATTTTTGCGTCCCTGCTACCCTCTTCAGCCAAGATGAAGATATCAGTTAAGGCAGGGTCGATGGTACGGAGAAGTTCCAATAACTGATCCTTTCGTCCATCTCGAATTACGGAACTAAGCCTCCAAATTACCGGTTGACGCCAGGGCACGTTAAAAATGCAAGAGACGTTTTCTTGAGGACCTTGATGTGTACGGCCCCTCTCCCAAAAGAAGAGGGTTTCTTTAGCACTCCCCGAAACACAAACTTCGAGACCTTCGATCAAATCTTCTTCTTGGGCCTCCTCTCCTGGCGCTCTGCGAGGAGGCAAGGAGAATGCTGGCACCCTTTCAGAAATTTTCGAATACGATTCGAATGGGTCCCCCTGAATGTCTGATGCGACGGCGTCAAAGGACGTCCCATCTCTGACAATCTTAATGCCGGTCAAATCATCTTCTACATGGAGAGGGAAGAGACCTTTGAGTTCGGATAGTTGCTCTCGACCGCCAAAATTTCTGAGACTCGCCACACTGCGCCATCGGTCAAGAGACAGGGGTTGGTCTTGAAGAAGTATCGCCTCAAGAACAGAGGACTTCCCCGAATTGTTAGCGCCAACGATGAGGTTGAACGGTTTGCAATCCTTTAGGATAGCACCACGAAGGCCACGAAAGGCCTTTATATTGATGTCCGATATTCCAAGCATAGGCGACCTCAGTACTAAGGGATCGATCTATATTCCAGTAGTATTATAGCCGGATTCGCGTGACTCAGGGCTGAAGAGCCACCGGCACGAATTCCCGAACCAGCTTCCCTGTATCCGCTTCGTACATCCGAACCATGCCGTCCTTCCCACCAACAGCGACGGTGGCGCTATCGGGCGACAAACTCACGGCATAAAGCCCACCGCAGTCCGGCAGATCGACGGTGGCTTTTACTTTCGCTTGTTCCGCGAAGAACGCGGCCAGCTTCTTTTTCTCGTCGGCGCTGTATTGATGCGTCGGCTTTTGCAAAATGCCATCCACCGGTTTGGTCTCGAGTTTCGCGGGCATTTCAAATATTTTGAGCTGACCCCGACCATCCAACGAACTCACGGCGGCGACGCGGGTGGCGTTGGTGTTCACGTCGGTGTCAAAGATGCGGCCGTCGAGTTTCGGGAACTCGAGCAGGCGGTTGGAGTCGTCGCCGATCTGGCGGTTTTTCACCCGGAAGATCCGGTACAGTTTGGGCACGCCCTCGGCGCCGCCGAACAGCACCGCGTCGCGCAGCGGATGCGTGACCACCGCGTGCAGTTCGGCTATTTCATGCGTTTGGGACCATCCGGCTCCGTTCAGCAAGAAAATCAACAGCAAGGGTAGCATCAGGGAAGGTCCCATGCGTCAATCTAGCGCAACGATCCGTGCTTTTTCATGGGGTGGTTCCAAATCGGGCGCGGTTTCGTAAGCGAAACTCATTCGAATTCATTTTGAACCCTTGGCAATCCCGGTGTATCGTATGACATGATGACTATGCTGTTTAAATCGCCGGTTCTCCTAACCGCCCTCTGTTGGTTGACTGTTCAGTTGGCCCTGCCCGCTGCGGCCAGAGAGAGTTCGGTCCAGCCGATGTTTAAAAAGACGCCGGCGACCGAGGCGGATTTGGTCCAGTTGCAGGACGACTTTCTCGAGATCCTGCCCGAAGCGCGCAAGGCGGTGGTTTGTGTGAAGTTCAAAAACAGCTCGGGTTCGGGCGTGATCGTCAGCCCCGACGGATTGGTGCTCACGGCCGGCCACGTCAGCGGCAAGCCCGACCAGAAGATGCATGTGATTCTTGAAGACGGACGCAAACTCGAAGCGGTCACGCTCGGCCGTTCGGACTTTGCCGACTCCGGTCTGATCCAGATCACCGATACCAACGCGGTCGACATCCCGTACCGGCCGATGGCGCCGAGCGACAAAGCGGTCACCGGCGACTGGATCTTTTCCATGGGCCATCCAGGCGGCTACAACAAAGCGCGTGGTTCGGTGGTGCGACTCGGACGCATCATTTCCAAACGTTCGGCGCGGATGCGCACCGATTGCAAAATCGTGATGGGCGATTCCGGTGGACCGCTGTTCAATTTCGACGGCGAGGTCATCGGTATCCACAGCCGTATCGGGCGGATCGACACGGAGAACTACCACTGTCCGATCGAAGCCTATCATGCCGACATGGGCGCGCTTCAAGCGGGCAGCGTGGTGTCTCGGCAAGGCGGCTATCTTGGCGCCGCGGTCCGCAACGAAGCGGAAGGCTTGGTCATCCGGCTGATCGTCGAAGGATCGGCGGCGGAGAAAGCCGGCTTGGAGGAAGGCGACATCGTGTTGAGCGTAAAGGATGAGGAATGTCTTGATGTGGACGAATGGAAAACCCGCATCGGGGTGCACGAAATCGGCGAACGCATTTCGATTAAAGTGCAACGGGACGAGGAAGTTCTCGAGTTCGACGTGAAACTCTCCAAGCGTCCGCGTCGCTAACCCTTTGTTCCAACCAGCTCTCTGCCATTTATTTCAGTCCCACTATCTTCACTCATGAACTACCTCCCCCGCCTTTTTCTTCTACCTCTCTTTCTCGCCTTCGGACTGTGTGCCGGCGCCCAAGACAACCTCGATGAGGACAAGCGCCTCAACGGCAAGGAAGTGCTCGAGAAATTCGAGTCGGCCAAAAAGGTCATGGATAGTTCGGTGGTCGACGTGTTGAACGGCAACGGCGACTTGCTCGCGTTCGGGACCATCGTGTCGAAAAACCAAGTGCTGACCAAAGCCAGCATGTTGATTGCCGAGGAGGGCATTCAGTTCAAAATGCCCGATGGAAAAACCGTTACGCCCAAACGGGTGGACCGTTTGGCGAACAACGATCTTGCCTTGTTTGAAATTCCGGACGGCGACCTGACCCCGGTGACCTTCATTCCGGCCAAAGACTTCAAACAAGGCGCGTGGTTGGTGGCGCGCAGCATGAAAGAACCCGGCATCATGGTCGGCGTGAAGGCGGCCAGTAATCGTGGCATCAAAAAGCAGCGCGGGGTGATCGGCGTCATTCTTGGCGCCGACGGCGATGAAGTGGGCGGTGTCATTGTGAACGATGTCGACCGTGACGGTGGCGCGAGCGCCGCCGGGATCCGCAAAGGCGATATCATCACCAGCATTGAAGGCATCGTCATCACCAAGCGGGCGGATCTGGTCAAACAGATCGGCAAACACGAACCCGGCAAGCTGTTGAAAGTCAAAATCAGCCGGGACGAGGTCGAGATCGACAAGGAAGTCCGCCTCGGGCACCGCGAACACGTCTTCGCTCAATTCAACCGGATCGCAAAAATCAGCGGCCCGACGTCCAAGCGCAAGAGTGGGTTCGACGACATCATCCAGCATGACATCCCGCTCAGCATTTCCGAGATGGGCGGCCCGATGCTCAACGTCAAAGGCGAGTGCATCGGCATCAACATCTCGCGCATCAACCGTTCGGAAAACTTCGCCCTGCCGACCGAAGTGGTGCAGCATTTCCTCACCACCACCGACCCCGAACCGCCAGCCATCGTCGCAGCGCCGCCGGAAAAACCGGAACCGCCACCGAGCGTGGTGACCACGCCGAAGAAGCCGACCACGCCGGTTCCCGAACCCACCCCCGAGGAAGCCGTTGTCGATCCGATGACGGACCTTGATGGCAATGAGGTGGAACCCTACGAGTTGGTCGAGTAGGCTTCTAGAGTTTTCAAATTCACCATCTGGAGGGCGAGGGGCCTCCCGGGCCGCTTGCGATTGAGGACGCCCGCAATAATGTCTGAATAAGCGCGGGGTTCAGCGCAGGGGCTTTGATTGGTTCCTGGATCCGGCCGAACTACTCCGAACGAGGCATGGAATTGTATTGCGTGATTCACGCCGGTTGCCGCTGGCCGAACCAATGCCGTGAGAACCTACAGCTTCCAACCTTCACTCCTGCGGCAGACGGTCTGACTCATTGCAAATCGACGCCACAAACACCGATCACTAACGAACTACTCCAAAAGGCCGAAGGCAAACCTACTCCAAAACCACCGGCACGAACTCCCGAACCAATTCCCCGGACTCGGCTTCGTACATCCGAACCATCCCGTCTTTCCCGCCTACCGCGACAACCTTGCTATCGGGCGATAAACTCAGGGCATACAATCCGCCGCAGTCGGGCAGATCGACGGTCGCTTTTACTTTCGCCTGTTCCGCGAAAAACGCGGCCAACTTCTTCTTCTCATCCGCACTGTATTGATGCGTCGGCTTTTGCAAAATGCCGTCGACCTGCTTGGTCTCGAGTTTCGCGGGCATTTCAAATATTTTGAGCTGACCCCGACCATCCAACGAACTCACGGCGGCGACGCGGGTGGCGTTGGTGTTCACGTCGATGTCGAAGATGCGGCCGTCGAGTTTCGGGAACTCGAGCAGGCGGTTGGAGTCGTCGCCGATCTGGCGGTTTTTCACCCGGAAGATCCGGTAGAGTTTGGGTACGCCGTCGGCGCCGCCGAACAGCACCGCGTCGCGCAGCGGATGCGCGACCACCGCGTGCACCCCACCCTTCAACGCGCCAGGGGTGATCGAGGTGATGTTGTCAATAAAGCGTTCGGTTTCGACCTTGTATGATTTCACCGCCATATCGCGGCCGACCGAAATCAGGTGGTCACCTTTGTTGTTGAACGCGGTGTCCAAGCCCCAGTCGTCGTGCGCCGCGTTGAAGAACACCTGCTTGCCCGAACGCGCCTCGATCACCCGCACGCTGGTGTCCGAACAGGCGAAGGCGAGTTTGCTGCCGTCCGGCGACCAGCTTGCACCGTAGACGGTATCGAAGGTGACCGGATGCGACCCAGTCAATGTGCTTTTGGCGACATCCCAAATCTGAACTTCACCCATCCGTCCGGGATTGCCGCCGGTGACCGCCAGCTTCGAACCGTCGGGCGAGAACACCACCGACTCGATGCGTTCGCTCATGCCGATCAAGCGGCGCGGCGTCGTGTTGGCTTTGCCGAGATCTGAATCCAAATCATGCAGCAGCACTTCGTGGAACCCGGACACCGCCAGCGTCTTGCCGTCGGGCGAAAAATCCAAGGCGGTGATTAGCGGCGGACGCGTGTAGGTCGGCGGCTGTTCGGGCGAGTACACGACCTTGGCGTTGGCCGGCGTGTCGTCGACCGCGCCCTCGCTGATCCAGGTGCGGATTTTTTCAATCTCGGTGTCGTGCAGCGGCGGTTTGCCGCCGCCGGGCATTTCGGCTTCGCCGTCGCGCGGCGTGATCATCAGCACCAGCAGCGACTCGTCGGGTTTGCCGGGCACGATCGCCGCTTCACCGCCGTCGCCGCCGTCCTCGCTATGGTTACTTTCACCGCCTTTGAGCAGCGCCTCGAACGCGGTCATCACGTAGTCGCCTTTGGCCTTGGCGGGCTGGTGGCAGCCGTGACAACTGGCTTGGAAGATCGGCCGGATGTCTTTGTGGTAGCTGATCTGGACCTCGGCCTTGGCGTCGGACTTCAATTCGGCCGCGCTGGCGAAAGGGGCGAACAAGCCGGGTCCGAAGGCGATGGCGAGCAGGGCAAACAGGGCGGGAAAGGATTTCATGGGCATGGCGGGAGAGTCGGGGAGCATCGGGATCACAAGCAGGTGTCAGTAAAGGTACGGAATGGCGCATTGTGTTCCAACCGGTTTTCTGGTTTGGGATCGCCCAACAGAACGTCCAGATTCGATGAAACCCCTGCCAAAACCGGCCCCAAAGATGCCCGCAGCCTTTATGGCAAGCCTTTGCCATAGAGTGGCAAGACCTTGCCATAAGGTGGCAGAATCTTGCCATAGTATGGCAAAAGCTTGCCATATCGCGCGGCATGATGTTTTTCCCGATTCGAAGCCCACGAGCAACCCCAGCCCCTGAGCCAGCAAGCCACATAGCACGACAACAGCACCACCATGCCGCAACGCCACGTATATACTGCTCTGATCCTCTTTTTGATCTTCATCCTGACCTACATCGGGTTCTCCTCGATGTATACAACGCGGGGCAAGATCATCCTCGCGGGCATGGCCCTGTTTCCGATTCTGGTGTTCATGGTGAACCATCCGGTGCTGTGGATCGCCTCGGCGATTTTGGTGTTTCAGAGCACCATCCGGGTGCCCGGGGCGCCGGAGAAATTTGGTTTATACGAGTTGATGCTCGCCGGACTCGCCGCGATGTTGGTGGCCTACCGGATCATCGACAAAGAGACGGTCCAGCCACGGGCGACCAACCGCAAACTGCTGATGATGTTCGGCGGACTGCTGGTGTTCACCATGCTCTACCGCGGCATCGGCATCCGCGCGCTCGGCTCGCCGCTCTGGGGCGGTTCGGTGTATATCATCCTGATCCTCGGCATTGTGTTCATGCTGTTCATCGACATGGTGCGGATCGAGGCGAAGGTGTGGCGCTTCGCGGTGATCGGGATGTGTGTGCTGTCGTTCCTGCCCTTTGTCGCGCAGTTGATCCTGCACGCCAGCCACGGCAGCATGGTGTGGATCTACCGCTTCGTGCAACCGGTCGGCTTTCTCGCCGAGACCTTCCAAAACGACCTCACCGACACGGGGGTCGAACGCTATAATAGTGGCTTCGCGGTGGTGGCGCTGTTCATCCCTTTGATCTGGTTTCGAAAACCGCTGTACGGCTGGGCGCTGCCGGTGACCGCCGTCCTGGGCGTGGTCACGCTGTTCTTCATCGCGCTCTCGGGTTCACGCTACACCATTTTGCTGGCGATCATGTTCGTCGGCATCTGGACCATGCTCGGCGGTCGGCGATTGAATTTTAAAACCCCGATAATGCTAGCCATTCTGGGCGTGTTCGCGCTCTTGCTGGTCGGCTATTTTGCCCTCTATCTGCCGACCTCGATGCAGCGCGCATTCTCCTGGATTCCGTTTTCGCGTACCACCATGACCGCCCAGATCAGCGGTAGTTCGACGATGGACTGGCGCTTCATTCTCTGGGAACGCGCGATCAGCGATCTGATCGCCAACCCGCGGTGGTTGTTTATCGGCCAAGGCTTGGCCTTCGACCCCACCGGCTTCGAGGGCTTGGCGCTCTCCGGCGAGTATAGCTACGAATGGGCTTTCGTTTGCCGTGCCTACCACCACGGTATTCTCAGCCTGCTGCTGATCTTCGGCATCCCCGGACTGGTGATCGGGGCGGGCATTCTCATTACCACCGCCGTGCGCCACATCCGGCTATCGCAACAACCGTGTGGCGACGAGATGCTGAACCGAATATACCGGGTGCTGCTCGCCTATTTCTGTGCCCGCATGGTGCTGTTTCTCACGGTCGGCGGCGACGTGCAAAACTACTTCCCGATCTTCTTGTTCTTCGGCGCCATGCTGGAAGGCATTGCCCGCGCGCGCCGCGACTGGCGCGAGGACGACGGGGAAGAAGAGGAAGAACCCGTGTTTGCCTCGCCGATCCCGACCGTTTACGCCTTGGGACCCAACTGATGTACAACGCCCTCGTCCGACTCGGAAAAGCCGTCGCCGGCAAACCGCTCGGCCGCTGGTTTCAGCGCCACCAAAGCGAGAACTACTTGCGCTTTGACATCCCCTACGAAGAAAAACTCGCCCGCCATCCCGAGGTCTTTCTCGAAGGCGACGCAGTCCGGCGCGGCGCCCTGTTTCTCGCCATCCGCACCTTGAAGGCTGAAGGCATCGAGGGCTCGTTCGCCGAGGTTGGCGTCTACAAAGGCACCACCAGCCGCTTGATCCACCGCCAAGATCCCGAACGCCGCATGCTGCTATTCGACACCTTTGCAGGCTTTGACCAGCGTGATCTCGCGTCCGAAAGAAATCCCGCAGGGGCGAATAGCAACGGCGACCATCGCTTCACCGACACCTCGGTCGAGGGCGTGCTCGCGTTCATGGAAGCCAACGACCAGGTTGAAGTCCGCCAAGGTTGGTTCCCCGAAACCACCGCCGGGCTTGAGTCCGAACGCTACGCCCTGGTCAGTCTCGACGCCGACAAATACGGTCCGACCATCGCCGGCCTCGACTACTTTTTTCCCCGCCTCGCCGCCGGCGGGTATCTGTTTCTCCATGACTACAACAGTCCCGAATCGAACCGCGATGTGGCGCGCGCCGTGCGTGAGTTCATGGCCGACAAAGCCGAGTCGCCGGTCGAAATTCCCGACCTGAACGGCTCCTTGGTGATCCGTAAAAACCGGAACGTGGCGGGCTGAGGGGTACGTGGTTCTTGGCCCGCAAGAAGGGGTTCGAAGGTCGAACGACCTGAAGCGCAACCGGCTCGGGAGGCCCCTCGCCCTCCAAAATCTCCTCGCCTTTGAAATTTAAGATTCGAAATTTAAAATGACTTTAAAGCCGGGCCCGCAGGGCCGCCACCACTGATCACTGATTACCGATTACTCTAAAGGCCGAAGGCCGCCACCACTGATCACCGATTACTAATTACTCCTATGCGCCTCCCCTCCTGGCGTCACTTCGAACGCAAATCCCGCTACGCCGCGGCGCTGGCCACCGAGCTCGCCGCGCCGCTGCTGCGCGTGAAAAATACCGGGGTCGTCACGCCGCCGTCCGAATGGCGTGAGGTCTTGGTGCTCGGCGACCATCATCTGGGCGACCTGCTGTACCGCACCTGCTCGTTCGAGGCGATGCGGCGCTGGTTTCCGAACGCGCGCTTTACCGTGGTCACCGCGCCCGGACTCGGCGCGTTCGTTGAAGGGGACAACATCCAGGCCTTCGAAGGCTACGCCGGGGAACGCCGGGATCAGATCGCCGATCTCGAAACGCTCGGGCAAACCGCGTTCGACGCGGCGGTCTGCACCTCCTCCTGGCGGATCCATGAAGATCTAAAACTCGCGCTCAAACTCGACATCCCGAACCGCGCCGCGCTCGCCCACAAAGGGTTCTCCTGCTGGATCACCCACGAACTGAACCCGCCCGCAGCCGACACGCCCCTGCCCTACGCGATGGAAATCTGGGCACTGTTTCGCCAGCTTTCTGGAGCCGGAGCGAACGAACCAGCCCCGAAGTTCTTGCCGCCACAGTTTTTGCTTCCGCAGATTCGGCTCGACGATTCGCTGCGTTCGAGCTGTGCCGAAAAGACCAGCGCGTGGGCTGGTTCGTCGACCGCCTCTGCGGACTGGCAAACAAAGCGCCTCTCCGTGTTCACCACCTCGCGCCAACCGGTCGAACAATGGCCGGCGGAATCCTTCCGCGAAGTTGTGAAGCAGAAGACGGAGGCGGGCTGGCAAGTGGTCGTGTTCGGTTCGGCGGGCGACCGCGAACGCATCGAAGCCATCGTGTCCGGAACATCGGCGCGCGGGTCCGCGGGCGAGCTCTCGTTCGGCGAACTCGCGGTCTGGCTCGAAGGCTGCGACGCCGCACTGTGCACCGACAGCGGTCCGCGGCATCTGGCCAACGCGGTCGGCACCCCGGTGTGGTTCTTCCGCAATCTTCGCTCGGATCCTGTTGGCACCGGCGTGTACTGCGCCAGCGAAACCGATCTGGTTCCGCCCGGTCTGCAGACCCTGGACCGAAGCCGGCAAGCCGACATTCTGCGTAAGATCACGCCCGCGTTCGTCGTGGCGCAGTTGCAGTCTCGCAAGTAACGAACGCAGCCGGATTTCGCCTCTTCACCTGGAGGGCGAGGGGCCTCCCGAGCCGATTGGAATGTGTTTTGGCAACACTTTTAAAATGTGGCATTCGAAATTTGAAATCGACCATTTGCAATTTGAAGCCGACGACCAAATCGGTCAGCGTCCGCCCATGGATTTTCTCAATTACGCCCACGGCTTTTTAGGACTCGCTGTGTTGATGTTGTTTGGCTGGCTGCTCAGCGCCAACCGGACGCGCATTCGTTGGCCGATGATTTTGATGCTGCTCGCCAGCCAGATCATCCTCGCGGTGCTGCTGCTCAAAGTACCGATGGTGAACCAGTTGTTCGGTGCCATCAGCGCCTTCTTCGTGCGCACCCTCGACTTCACCACCGCAGGCACCACCCTGCTGCTCGGCGACAAACTCGGCGCCCCCGGCGAGTTCGGCTTCATCTTCCTGTTCCACGTGCTGCCAACGATCATCTTCTTCTCCGCGCTCACCTCCCTGCTCTACTATCTGGGCGCGCTGCAATGGGTCATCTACGGACTCGCATGGCTGCTGCACAAGGCGGGCGGTGTCTCCGGCGCGGAAAGTCTGGCCGCCGCCGCGAACGTGTTCGTCGGCCAAACCGAGGCGCCGCTGGTGGTCAAACCCTACATCGACAAGATGACGCGTTCGGAGATGATGTGCTTGATGACCGGCGGTATGGCGACCATCGCCGGCGGAGTGTTCGTCGCCTACGTCGGTCTGCTCGGCGGCGAGGATGAGGCGCTCAAGCAGGAGATCGGACTGCACCTGATCACCGCCTCGCTGATCAGCGCCCCCGCCGCAATTCTTGCCGCCAAGCTGCTGCTACCGGAAACCGAAACCACCGACAGCGAACTCCATTTTCCGCGCCAGCGCATGGGTTCGAACCTGCTCGACGCAATCTGCCAGGGCACCACCGAAGGCGTGAAGCTATGCGTCAATGTCGCCGCCATGCTGCTGGTGTTCACCGCCCTGATCGCGATGACCAACTACGGCCTGCGCGATCTGATCGGCGAGTGGAGCGGGCTCAACGACATGATCGTCAACGCCACCGACGGACAATTTGAAGGACTGACCCTCCAGTTCCTGCTCGGGGTTCTACTCGCACCGGTTGCCTGGCTGATCGGCGTGCCTTCGCAGGACATCATGCTGGTCGGCCAGCTGCTCGGCGAGAAAACCATTCTCAACGAGTTCATCGCCTACGACAGCATGAGCGGGATGATGGCGGAGGGGGCGTTCCAACACGAGAAATCGCGCATCATTTCGATGTACGCCCTGTGCGGCTTCGCCAACTTCGCCTCGATCGGCATCCAGATCGGCGGCATCAGCGTGCTCGCCCCCAACCGCCGCGTGATGCTCACCGAACTCGGTTTAAAAGCGCTGATCGGCGGCACCATCGCCTGCCTGATGACCGCCTGCGTGGCCGGCATGTTGGTGTGAACACGACTGAGGACATAGATGCACAGGCGCTGTCTGAAACTCGGAGGGCAACAACCCCGTCTAGCTTGCAGTTCTGGCGCTTTCACATCTTACCAATGTTGGTCGCACTTCCCGCCATCATAGGCTTCACAATCTTTTTGATTGTTCATTCGACGAGTCCCGCCCCGGAGGGCATCCTCGAAGAAGGGATCTATTTCATGATCTACGTGGCGTATTTAGCGCTACTTGTTCTGCCATGCTCCTTGTTCACAGCGATCCGAATTTTCGCGATGGTTGAACAGAAACAGCACGGCATCGTCCACCTGTTATTGCTCCTAGGATTTCCGATCCTATGCTTCGTTCTTCCCGACTTGCTGGAGTCGATTCATGGAAGTTTCTGAACGAGGAATACGTGACCGGACCTTGGTTGCCTGTTCCCGCTCAAGCCTCTTTCCAAACCCTCGACCCGCTGGAAGCGCGTCGTTGCGATACCGGCTGGAAGGCCGGTACTACGTTCGGCGTTGGCGGGCGCCTACTTCTTCAACTCCGCCCGCTCCGCCGAGAACACATTGCCGGTCGGCTTCGCGGGAAGGGTCGCTTTCCAGTCGTCGAGCAACGTGTGAAGGCGTTGGACCACGTCCGCGTTGTCCGCGTGGAGGTTGTTTTTTTCCAAGGGGTCGGTCTCGATGTTGTACAACTCCTGATGGCTGCCGTCTTTGTTGAGCATCAGTTTCCACGGACCGTCGACCACCGCGAACGACACCCAATGCGCCGGGCGGCTTGCCGAGGGCTTTGAGGCGGCGCCCATCTTCCAGAACAGCGGCTTCGAACGGCGCGCCTCGCCCTCGCCTTTCAGGGCGTTCACCTGGCTGATGCCGTCGCTTTTGTAGCCGTCGGGCAGTTTGGCACCGGCGAGTTCGCAGAAGGTCGGCAGCAGATCCACGGCCGATAGAATGGACGTTTTATCGACTTTTCCGGCGGCAATTTTTCCGGGCCAGCGGGCGATGAAGGGCACGCCGATGCCGCCTTCGAACAGGCAGCCCTTGTAGCCCTTGCGACCGGCGGTGATGCCTTTTGCGCCGCCGATACCGTAGCCGGCGCCGGTGGCGGTGTCGTGGGTGAGCGCAAGTTCGGTGGACTTGGACGCGCGCGCCGGACCGTTGTCCGAACTGAAAATCACCAGGGTGTCGTCGGCGAGTTTGAGCCGGTCGAGCGTGTCGAGCACATCGCCGATCCGGTCGTCGGCGTGGGCCAGAACCGATGCGTAGATGTTGTCAGCCTCATCGAGATCGCGGAACCACCAGCGGTATTTGGGCAGGGTGTGAAAGGGCGTGTGCGGTTCGTGGACCCAGAGGTTGATGAAGAACGGCTTGTCTTCGGCGTGGCTCTTCTCGATGAACTCGATGGTGCGTTTGGCATCTTCGAAGAACGGCATTTGTTCGCCGGCGCAATTGAACGCGCCGTAGTCGTCGTAGCCATAGGCGGTTGGCACCGGCGAGTCCGGAATCATGTTGTTGGCCAGATGCCATTTTCCGTAATGCGCCGTCGCGTAACCGGCGCTCTGCATAAAGCGCGGCAGCGACGGGGCCTTGGGATCAAGCCAGTCCGGCATACCGCGTCGGGCGTTGCTCGGCACCCAAGCGAAGTGCCCGTCAATATTGTAACGCGCCGGAAAATGGCCGGTGTTCACGGCGGTGCGGCTCGGCGAACACACGCCACTGGCGACCGAGAAGCGGTAGAAGTCGGTGCCTTCTTTGGCGAGTCGGTCGATGTTCGGGGTTTTGACGTAGGGATGGCCGTGGCAACTCAAGTCTCCCCAGCCCCAGTCGTCGGCAAAGATAAAGAGGATATTAGGTTTCTCAGCCGACGAGGACAAGGCCGGGAAAAAAGCGGCAAGAGAGAGAAGAGCAACAAGGATACGAGTTTTCAGCATGGGAGGTTCCTAACAATCTCGACGACGCTCCGCGACAGCGAATTCGACACAATTTTCGCAAACCCCTTGCCCACGCCACTGCAAATCTCTATCCTGCCCAACTGATGCCCACCGCTCCGACTCCCCCCAGCCCCCCTGCCAAAACGCCGGTAAAAACGCCGCCCATCGCGGTGATCGCGGTCGAACGCGCGCTCGACCGGGAACTGGATTACCGCATCCCGGCGGCGCTGGCCGACAAAGTGGCGCTAGGCGTGCAAGTGCGCGTGCCGCTGAACAAGAGCGCCACCAACGGCTTCATTGTCGGCTTCCGCGAGACGTCCCAGTTCATGGATAAACTGCGCGACATCGAAAGTCTGGTGGTCGACAAGCCGCTGATCAAACCTGCCTTGCTCACCTTGGCCTTGTGGATGGCCGACTATTATGTGGCGCCGTTGTCGCTGGTGTTGAAATCGGTTCTGCCAGCCCCGGTGCGGAAAAAGGGCGAACGCTTCAAGGAGATCTTTGTGGTCCGGCGCGTTCCCGATCCGCCGAAAGAAAAGCTGACCAAAAAACAAGCAGCCACTCTCGAACACGTCCCGGAGGAAGGCGAGATCCCGCTGCAAAGTCTGCTCGATCTGGCCAAGACTTCGCGGACCGTGGTCAACCGCCTGGAGGACAAAGGCCAGGTCTCGATCGGGCGCAAACGCGTCGAACGCGATCCGCACGCCAACGATATCTTGCTCGCCAGCCTGCCGCCGACGCTGATGCCCGAACAGGCGACCGCGCTGGCGCAGGTAATAGCGGCCGTCGACACCAACGAACCGCAGACGATTCTACTCCATGGGGTCACCGGCGCCGGCAAAACCGAAGTGTATTTGCAGGCGATCCGCCACTGTCTCGATCAGGGCAAAACCGCGATCGTGTTGGTGCCGGAAATTTCGCTGACGCCGCAGACGGTCGAACGCTTTCGCGCACGGTTCGGCGATGAGGTGGCGGTGCTGCACAGCGCGCTGTCCTCGGGCGAACGCCACGACCAATGGCACCGGATCCACGCCGGCAAATCGCCGATCGCGGTGGGACCGCGTTCGGCCTTGTTCGCGCCGCTGGAAAACCTCGGATTGATCGTCGTCGATGAAGAACACGACACCTCCTACAAGCAGTCCGAAACGCCACACTACAACGGGCGCGATGTCGCGGTGATGCGCGGGCAGATGGAGAACTGCACCGTCCTGCTCGGCACCGCGACGCCGGCGATCGAGACCTTTCAAAACTGCCTCGACGGCAAGTACCAGATCGCCACCCTGACCAAGCGGGTGGACGACCGGACGATGCCCTGCGTCCGCCTGATCGACATGCGCATCGAAGCCGAAAAGGCGGGCAAGCCGCACGTGTTTTCCCGCGACCTGCTCGACGCCATGCACGCCCGGCTCGACCGGCAGGAGCAGATCATTTTGTTTCTTAACCGCAAAGGCTACGCGACCCAGTTGATCTGTCCGAGCTGTGGTTTCGTTCTGGAGTGCGCGCACTGTTCGGTCGCGCTGACCTACTATCAGCGGACGGACGTGCTGCGCTGCAACATGTGCGGCGAACCCGCGTCCAAGCCGCCCTGCTGCCCCGAGTGCCGCATGCCCGATTTCCGCTACGCCGGACTCGGCACGGAAAAGGTGGAAAGCTATCTGCAAGATTGGTTCAAGCACGCCACCATCCAACGCGTCGACTCCGAGAGCATGCGCACCAAGGACTCGTACAAGCGCGTGATGCACCAGTTCCGCAGCGGCCAAATCGACATGCTAGTCGGCACCCAGATGATCGCCAAGGGGCTCGATTTTCCTAACGTCACCTTGGTCGGCGTGATCTTCGCCGACAGCACCCTGCACATGCCCGACTTCCGCGCCGCCGAACGCACCTTCCAACTGCTCACCCAAGTGGCCGGACGCGCCGGACGCGGCGACATCGCCGGCGAGGTCCTGGTGCAAACCTACACCCCCGGACACCCCGCCGTGCTGGCGGCGGAGGCGCTGGATTTCCAACGCTTCTTCGATCAGGAAATCGAGTTCCGACGCGCCCATGCCTATCCGCCCTTCGCCAAGCTGAGCATCGTCACCGCCCGCGGCAAAGTGGAACACAAAGTGGCGGAGCAGATGCAGAAGTTCTTGCTGGCGGTTCAGGGCTGTCATCCGCATCCGAAGCTCGAAATCCACGGACCGATGCCGGCCGGGATTGTGAAGATCAAAGACCACTACCGCTATCAGATCATGTTCCGCGCCCCGACCACCAAGATGATCACCCGGCCGATCCGGCAAGCGCTGCAATCCTTCCGTTTTCCGTCGACAATCCGCTACACGATCGATGTGGATGCGGTGTCGATGATGTGAGTCCGTCGGGGCGTCCCTGAGTCAACCAATTTCGCAGACAGTCTGCATTTTTATTACAAATATTTGCAGACTGTCTTCAAATTTGGTTGACTAAGCGACCACCAAGAAAGTCTTTGAAAATAAACCTAGAGATACATTCGTCACCCCATTGATGATAAGGTTTGCCCACGAATCACGATCTTCTTTTATGAGCTACCGCTTTCCCCTACACCTCCTGTGGTCCGGCCTGATGTTCTGTCTGGGAGCAACTTTCTTTCCGGGTCAGGCCGCCGCCGAGACGGTGCAGTTCAACCGGGATATCCGGCCGATCCTGTCCGACAAGTGTTTTGCCTGCCACGGCTTTGACGCCAAAGAGCGCAAGGCCGGACTCCGCTTGGACATTGGCGAGGGCGGCGCGTTCGCGGACAATGACGGCGTACGCGCGATCGTCCCCGGCGATATCGAAGCCAGCGAGGCCTGGCACCGGATCATCAGTTCCGACGAGGACGAAATCATGCCGCCGCCGGACGCGCACAAAAAGATCACCGCCGAGGAACGAAAAACGATCAGGCAGTGGATCGAAGAAGGGGCGCCATACCAAGCTCATTGGGCGTTCGAAACGGCGCAGAAACCCACCGTCCCGGGTTCAAAAGGCCATCCGATCGACGCGTTCATCGACGCCCGCCTCGCCTCAGAAAAACTCGTGGCCAACAAGCGCGCCAAAAAAGAACAGATCATCCGCCGCGTCACCTTGGACCTCACCGGACTCCCGCCAACGCCGGCGGAAGTCGACGCCTTTCTCACGGACCAGGAAACCGACGCCTTCGAGCGTCTGGTCGACGGCCTGCAATCCCGCGTCGCCTACGGCGAACACATGGCCCGTTACTGGCTCGACCTCGCCCGCTACGGCGATACCCATGGCCTGCACCTCGACAACGAACGCTCCATGTGGCCGTACCGCGATTGGGTCGTTCGGGCGATCAACGACAACCTCGCGTTCGACGACTTCACCCGCTGGCAAATCGCCGGCGACCTGATTCCCGATGCGACCATGGACCAACGCGTCGCCTCCGGCTTCAATCGCTGCAACGTCACCACCGGCGAAGGCGGGTCCATCGACAGCGAACTAATCTTCCGCTACGCCGTCGACCGCACCGCCACCACCGCGGAAGTCTGGATGGGCCTGACCGCCGGCTGCGCCGTGTGCCACGACCACAAGTTCGACCCGCTCACGACCAAGGAGTTCTACGAGATGTACGCCTTCTTTCACAGCGCCGCCGACCCGGCGCGCGACGGCAACCGGATCGACACCCCGCCGGTTCTCAAGCTGTTCACGGACGAGGACAAAGCGCGCATGAAGAAACTCCAAGGCCAGATCAAGTCCGTCGAAGCGGACCGGCAACAGGAGATCGACGCGATTCTTGCCGACTACAAAGCCCCTTCTGAAATGGACACGCCCCCCGTGGCCTCGACCAACGAAGTGATCTGGTTCGAGGATGCTTTCCCGGAAGGCTTCCGCATCCACGAAAGTCACGGGAAACCCACGCTGGTTGGCGAGAAAGACGACCCGGTGTTCAGCGGCAAGCTCTCACTCAAACGCGCTGGCGCCGAAGGTTTGGTGCAGGATGTGTGCGACAACGGACCCGGTCTCGATGTCATCCCGGACTCGGACGTGTTCGTGTATGCCTACCTTGACCCGGAGGACCCGCCGGACACGATCATGATTCAATTTCACACCGACGGCTGGAAGCACCGCGCGGTGTGGGGTGCCGAGGCGCAGATCCCTTGGGGCAAACGCGACTCCCCTGAAAAAGTGCTCATGGGCAAACTGCCCGAACCCGGCAAGTGGGTGCGTCTTTCCCTACCCGCCCGGCGCATGGCCTTGGACGGCAAAAAGAAAGTCACCGGCTTCGCCTTCACCCAGTTCGGCGGCAGCATGTGGTGGGACAAACTCGGCCTGATAAAAGTCAGCGATCCCACTACCGACCCCGTCGTGTCATGGGCCGCCTGGCAAAAGCAGGACGCCGCTACCCGCGAAAGCGACCTGGGCGACCCGCTCAAGCAAAAGATCAAAGGACGCGGACCCGACGAATGGACCGAAGACGAAACCAAACAAATCAAACGCACCTGGATCGAAAAAATCTATGCCGGTAGCCGTGACCGCCTAAAGCCGATCCAAGCCTACAAGGCCGGCCTGGTAAAACAGCAGACCGACCTCGATAAGAACACGCCGATCACCATGATCATGGCCGACCTGCCTAAACTGCGGAAAAGTTTCGTCATGCAGCGCGGCGCCTACGACAGCCCCGGCGAACGCGTCACCCGCGGCACGCCCGCCTTCCTACCGCCGCTGGGTAAGAAATCCACCGCGGAGGACGGCAGCGACATCAACCGACTCGACCTCGCCGACTGGCTGGTCAGCGGCAAGCATCCGCTCACGAGCCGGGTCACCGTCAACCGGATCTGGCAGCAGTTCTTCGGTCACGGACTGGTCGGTACCAGTAACGACTTCGGCTCGCAGAGCGAACCACCCTCCCACCCCGAACTGCTCGACTGGCTCGCGGTCACGTTCGTCGACGAGGGCTGGGACATGAAACAATTGGTCAAACACATCGTCACCAGCGAGGCCTATCAGCGCGACGCCACAGCCACCGCCGCGGCCCTGTCCGCCGACCCGGATAACCGCCTGCTGGCCCGCGGTCCGCGCCTGCGGCTCGACGCCGAAGTACTGCGCGACCAAGCCCTGTTCGTCAGCGGACTATTGGTCGACAAAGTCGGCGGCCGCGGCGTCAACCCCTACCAACCGCCGAACATATGGGAACCGGTCGGGTTCGGCGGCAGCAACACCCGAAACTACAAACAAGGCAGCGGCGACGACCTGTACCGGCGCAGCTTGTACACTTTTATGAAGCGCACCGCACCGCCGCCGTTCATGTCCACGTTCGACGCGCCCAATCGCGAGCAAAGCTGTTCCGCCCGCGGCCGCAGCAACACGCCGATGCAGGCGCTACAACTAATGAACGACATCCAGCACATCGAGGCCGCGCGCAACTTCGCGCAACGCATGCTCAAAGAAGGCGGCGACAGCGCCAGCGACCGTCTGGTCTGGGCTTGGCGCGTGCTGAGCGCGCGCGAGCCGAGTCAGAAAGAAATCAACGTGGTGATCAAGGCGCTGAGCGCATTCGGAACGCGCTACCGCGCCGACGAAGCCGCCGCAAAGCAACTGATCGCGTTCGGGGAAAGCAAAGCCGACCCCGAACTCGCGGCCGCCGAACTGGCCGCGTACACCATGGCCGCCAACATCCTGATGAACCTCGACGAGGCCATCAACCACTAGGCATCCCGCGACTGTCCGCCTTCTTCTCCTTCCCTTCTCGCCGCCATGAACTCCCCACTCCATCCCTCTTCGGTCCACCCCGCCCTGGACTACCACCGGGCGATGACGCGTCGTCGTTTCTTTCGCGGTGCCGGCCTCTCGCTCGGTGGTCTCGCGCTCGGTTCGATGATGCAAACCGAGGCGTCCGCCGCGCAGATGTTTCCGCCGCTGCCTGGCCTGCCGCACTTCGCGCCCAGGGCAAAACGCCTGCTGTACCTGCACATGAACGGCGCCCCGTCGCAGATTGATCTGTTCGATTACAAACCCGGACTCGAAGACTTTTTCGACAAGGAACTCCCCGACTCCATCCGCGACGGCCAGCGGCTGAGCACCATGACCAGCGGGCAGAAGCGCTTCCCCTGCGCGCCGAGCAAATTCAAGTTCGCGCCGCGCGGCAAGAGCGGCATTCTGATGAGCGATCTGGTGCCGCACATGCACGGCATCGCCGACGAGATCACCATGATCAAGAGCGTGCACACCCACGCGATCAACCATGATCCCGCCTGCACCTTCGTCATGACCGGCAGCGAAATACCGGGCAAGGCCAGCATCGGTTCATGGTTGAGTTATGGCCTCGGCAGCGAAAGCGACAACCTGCCCGCGTTCGTCGTCTTCACCCCGACCTTCCCGAGCACCGGCAACGCCCAAGCCCTGTTCACGCGCATGTGGAGCAGCGGGTTCCTGCCCTCGAAATACGACGGCGTCGCGCTGCGCGGCCAAGGCGACCCGGTCCTCTACGTCAAAAATCCACCCGGCGTCACACCGGGAGATCGCCGCACCATGCTGCAAGCCTTGAGTGTGCTAAACCAACGCGAACACGAACGCTTCGGCGACCCCGAGACGCTCACCCGAATCTCGCAATACGAGATGGCCTTCCGCATGCAAAGCAGCGTGCCCGAACTGGTCGACCTCAGCGGCGAGAGCAAAGCCACCCTCGAAATGTACGGGCCCAACGTGGAGAAAAAAGGCACCTACGCGCAAAGCGCCCTGCTCGCCCGCCGCCTGCTCGAACGCGGCACCCGCGTGGTTCAGATTTTGCACCGCGGCTGGGATCAGCATGGCAACCTGCCGGTCGCCATCACCAACCAATGCAAAGACGTCGACCAACCCACCGCCGCCTTGATCAAAGACCTAAAATCACGCGGTCTGTTGGATGACACGCTGGTCGTGTTCGGCGGGGAATTCGGCCGGACGGTTTACTCCCAAGGCAAACTCACCAAGGAAACTTACGGACGCGACCACCACCCGCGCAACTTCTGCATGTGGATGGCCGGCGGCGGGGTGAAGAAAGGATTCTCGTTCGGCGAGACCGACGACTTCAGTTACAACATCACCAAAGACCCGGTCCATCTCAACGACCTCAACGCCACCCTGCTGCATTGCATGGGCATTGACGACCGTAAGTTCACCTTTCCCTTCCAAGGCTTGGAACAACGCCTCACCGGCGTCGAACATTGCCGCGTGGTGAACGAAATTCTCGCCTGACGGCACCTTATTTTTCGAGCAGTTCGACCATGGCTTTGCCCATGCCGAGTCCAACGTTCATGTAGGTCTTGGCGTTGCCGCCATAGTGCCCGTTCGAAGCCGAACCCATGCTTAGCGGGTTGGTGTAGACGGTGGCGACATCGCCCTTGAGTTCGGGATATTTCGAAGCGTCGCTGATCGCGAACATGGCATCAAAAATCATCTTCTCGTTACCCTTGGCATTTTCTTTGCTGGTTTGGCCGAGAGTGGCGCACACGAACTTTGCCTCCGGCGCGTCGAAGTCTTTGCGCAGCGCCTCGATCAGATTCACCAGGTTTTTTTCATACTTGCTGGCGTGTCCGGCATTGTATCGGTCCTTATCGCCCTGCCACCAAAGGAAGCCCGCGATCTCGTAGCCGGTGGCCTCCGGGTAAAACTTGCCGAGATCCTTCAACACGTCCTTCGCGCGCGCGACATCGCCGTCATATTGCACGCCGGCTTTCCAGCCGATCGGCTTGGGTTCGGTGCCTTTCTCCCATTTGTCCGGGCTCTGTCCGTAGCCAGCGTAGACCAAAGTCTTGCCACTTTTTTCATCGGTGAACTCATAAGACGGGCTTCCCGGCGGAAGCAGATCCCAACCGAGGCTCCGATTGCCGATGGCAGACTTCAGAATCAGCACCGGCTCGTCCAGGGCGTTGCCGAGTTGATGTCCGATGCCGGTTTCGATGCCAATTTTATTGCCGGAGACCGTCAGCCAGTCGTTACGTTTCACGCTGGTTTTTCCGGGGCCGCCGCTGCCCATCACATGCAAATTGCGAACATCTTTACGGGTGGTCCAGTTGCCCTCGTCATCCACCATAAAGGGGTAGAGATTTTCGCTCTTCACGGCGTGTTCCAAGCTGCCGTCTTTGTCGCCTTTGACCTTGCCCATTTCCAAGGTGTTGGATTGCCCCATGATGATGAAGACTTTGACCTTCTTGGTCATGTCCGCAGGTTTGCCGTCGGGATCGGGAAGCGCTTCAGCGCTCGCCATATTTGTGGCGGCCCATGCCGCGAGGAGGAGGAAAGCAGGAAGGAGGAGCAGTCGTTTCATTGGTCTAAGACGCCTTTGTTGGGTGATGAAGAGAGGGAAGAAGTTATCCGCCATGTTTATGTACGAAACCCACGCGATTTTATGGAGCGGGATATGGTAAAACCTTCCCGTCAGTAGTACCCCGTCCGTAATACCTCGTCCGTAGTACCGTCCTTCCAGGCGGTATCGTAACGCCAGCCTTCCAGGCTGGCGACACAAGCGGATAAAGTTCGGGGCAGACCGTCATGAAGCAGAGCGCCGTTCCGACCGGACACACATCGGAAAATTCGGCCGGAGCGGCAGACCGGTCGGCCTATAAAGGACCCCATTAACCCCGCCCTCGCCCTGCGAGCTTCAGACGGGGCTATTCAGGGTGCCACCGCTAACGCGGCTCTTTTCAAGCTGACTTTTCCCACCTTCCGAGCGGTATCAATATTCCACTGGGGTAATCCAAAAAGAACCACGGAGTTGTGGCCTCCCGCAGAGCGGGATAGCCCCGTGTGGAGCGAGGTACGAGCGGAACGCGGGGACCACCAAGACGCCACCCGAGCCGACCGGGCTGCCACCAATTCGATTCTTACATGTTCGCCCCGGTCGGAACGAGTCCAGTTTCGATCACGGGCTGCTCCGTCATGGGCGCATGTCTCGCCAGCCTAGAAGGCTGTCGTGACAGTACCGCCTGGAAGACGGTACTACGGTTCGATCCGGTCGGAACGAAGCGAGATCCGAGCCGAATTCAGCCAAGTCCAACAGTTAGGAGGGCCCGCTCAACCAATGAATGGTTCAGCGAATTTGATAAACACTGAACGCCATGGAACTGCGCGGAGAACCCCGAAAATGATCCAAAGTCCGCACGCTTGGGCAAGTGTTGTCGCGTGATATTTAAGGGGCTCTGATCCTCTGTATTGCGAGTCGATCATCAAGCAGGTCACGACACCGACAACTCCCCACAGGATTGGTGCCTGAAGCAACCACAGCACCAGAGGGAATACGATTAGTCCGGCAACGAGCGAGTGATAGTGAATAAACATACGCGGGATGGCCACAGACCAGATTGCCCCAGCAGGCCTCAAAACGTGGGGATGGTATCAGTCTTCGTAGAAGAAGTCATCCGTACATCTGAAATAGCCCAACCACAGGGTGTCGAACTCGTCCAATCGACCTGCGGCAATCACGCCGATCCTTTTCAGGGCGCTATTTATGCCGCCATATTCCACTC